>Ga0302293_10000106_pt1 | contig 48736 bp, 50 predicted proteins | sample III_Fen_N2_2_FD_198758 | JGI IMG/M metagenome (GOLD analysis project Ga0302293, IMG submission 198758) | Peat permafrost microbial communities from Stordalen Mire near Abisko, Sweden - III_Fen_N2_2 | ecosystem: Environmental > Terrestrial > Soil > Wetlands > Permafrost | place: Sweden: Abisko...
AACGTACGCTCGTTCGATATAAGGGAAGGTATCTCAAGTGCCATAACGGGTTGGGCTGCAAGCCTCTGGTTGAATAGTTGCCAGAATGTCAAAATACAGTAGAAATAGACAAACACAGGAGTGCTGGCGGATGGTAGAGAGTGTAGAAATAGACAAACAATCATCCCCTGAGATAAAGACAGATGCATAGGGATGTGACTATAATAGCATCATCAGATAGATCGAATTGCAAACGCGATACTGAACCAAACGATGGATCAGAGCGCGCAAGCAAGTCGAAATCGTGAAGGAGGATACACTATGAAGGGTTCTATGAAATGGTTGTCCCTGGTTATGGCGATCGTTCTGCTCAGCTCGCTGTTTAGCTTTGCTGCCGCAGAAGAGAAAACGTCGCTGACGTTCCTGCATTTCCACAGCGTGTCGGATACCGCCGGCACTGCCAAAGCATTCGACGAAGCCAGCACTGAGTTTCTGGCTGCGAACCCCAATGTTGACATCACCAGCACTTATGTCGCGCATGACGATTACGAGACTAACCTCAAAGTGCTCGTGACCGGCGATGAACTGCCCGATATGTTCCTTTGCAAGGGCGACATGCTGTCTAGCCTTGCCAAGGCTGGCAAGATCATCCCCGTAACCGACCTGATGGATGATGCTTGGAAGGCTGAGTACCTTGACACTGCTTTCGGTGATGCGCTGGTGGATGGCGTGGCTTATGGCTTCCCGTTCCAGATGCAGCCCAACGCGGTTGTGTACTACAACAAGGACATCCTCACCGAGTGTGGCGTAGATACCTTCCCGGCTACGTATGCCGAACTGCTGACCGCGATCGACAAGATCAAAGCCAAGGGTTACACCCCTATCGCACTGGGCAACAAGGATCAATGGGTTGCCGAAAGCTGCCTGTTCAACACTTTCGCTTATCGCTATGTAGATGGCACTTGGTTTGAGAGCCTTAAGAACAAGACCGGCGCTAAGTTCACGGATGCTGCATTCGTGCAGGCTCTGACGGACTTCCAGGCTCTGGCGACCGCCGGCGCGTTCAACGCCGATATGAATTCCATCAACAACAACGAACAGGAAGCCATGTATGAAAACAAGAAGGCTGCCATGTTCATCGAAGGCGCATGGGCGCTGGGCAACATCATCAAGGATGCTCCTGAAGATGTGAAGGCTGCTACCGAGTTTGCGGCGATCCCCACCGTTGAAGGTCAGGCTGGCGGCGTTCAGAATGGCGTCGCGGGCGGCGCTGGCTGGAGCTATGTTATCAAGGCCGGTTTAACCGACGCTCAGCAGAAAGCTGCGCTGGACTACTTCAAGGCCATCACCACCGGCAACTACGGCACTTACGCGCTGGAAGCCGGCTTCGTGCCCGCCTGCAAGACCGAAAACGTTGACACGACCAAGCTGGACCCGCTGTTTGCAAAGTACAGCGCGCTGGCTTCCACATGGACTTTCCTGCCCATCTTCGACGTGCAGTTGAGCTCTCCTGTTGCAACCGAGCTGTATGCCCGTACGCAGGAACTCCTCATCGGCGCTACCACTCCGCAGGAGTTCGCTGAGTCCTGCCAAGCTGTGCTGGATGCTGAGTAATTAATCCCTGCCGACGGAACCCACGAATGTTCATGGGTTCCGTCTTCTCCCGGGATATTGAGGCGGAGGACTGCTTCACAATGCATGAATGCACCTGTGCTGCAGCCCTCTGCTCTTCCCGTTTATCCAGGCACGTGCAATCCATGTACGGATCTTGCGGCAAAGGGTGAGGCTGATGCTTGAACGGAACGCCAAAAGGAACTTGCCACTGATTTATGCGCTCATTGGCATTCCATTTCTTCTATATATCTTTATTGTAATCGTACCGCTTTGTGTTTCGATTTTTTACAGTCTGCTCAAGTGGGACGGTATCGGGTCACAGACATTTGTTGGCATAAAGAACTACGCAACCATGCTCAAGGATAAGAATTTCTGGCTATCGACCACCAATACGCTGATCATTTCGCTGTACTGCGTGATCGGGCAGGTGGGCGTTGCTCTTTTGATATCTTTTTTAATGACAAACAGGAAACTGAAACTCAAGGAATTCCACCGCACTGTGATTTTCTTCCCTGTCGTACTTGCCCCTGTGGTTATCGGCTTTGTGTGGAAATTTGTGTATGACCAGAATTTTGGTTTGTTAAATACACTTCTACGCGCATTGGGGCTTGACAGTTGGATCAGGCTTTGGCTGGACGATACCAGTATTATTCTTACGACCGTATCCATCCCAGTGATGTGGCAATATATCGGCTTGTATCTGGTGATCCTGATGAGTGCCATCTCCTCTGTACCTACCGAAATTTATGAATGCGCTGAAATTGATGGTGCTAACTGGTACCAGCGCTCGGTGAAAATAACGCTGCCTATGATCTGGGATACCCTTAAGGTTGCGATTATCCTGTGTGCCTCGGGAACCATGAAGATTTATGACCATATCTACATTATGACCAATGGCGGGCCTGGTCGCTCTTCCAGCGTTCTGGCGCTGTACTGCTTTAAAACCACGTTTGGCAACAGCAACTTCGGATATGGCGCGACTATCTCCGTGATGCTGCTGGTATTCAGCCTCCTGATCAGCTGGATTATTCAGCTGTTGATGGGGTCTATCGGGAGGAAAAACGCATGAAAAAAATCAAGAGTGCGTTGAGCTGGTTCCTGATCAATATACCGATTATGCTTTTATCAATCACTTGCATTTTTCCAGTGATTTGGCTGGGATACTCGTCGCTCAAGACTGCGACGGAGTTTAACCTCAACTCATTTTCCTTACCTTCCAGTCTGAACTTTGAAAATTATCAGAAGGCATTCCAGACTGCGAAGTTTGATGTGTACCTGTTTAACAGTGCATTTAATAGCTTTATCGCTTTGGCGTTTGTGCTGTTGTTCACCTTTGTGGTGGGCTATCTGCTGTCGCGCTACCGCTTCCGTGGACGTGGACTTGTATACGGGGTTTTCCTCGCGGGCATTCTTGTGCCGGTGTATGCGCTGATTGTGCCAATGTTCATCCTGTTTAAAGGTGTTGGGCTTCTGAACACACGCATTACGCTGTTATTTCCTTACATCGCCTTCGAGTTGCCCATTGCCATTTTTTTAGTGGATAGCTACGTCAAAGGCATCTCCAAGGAGATGGAGGACGCGGCTGCCATTGATGGAGCGGGCATGGTGCGCACAATGTTCACGATTATCATGCCTATCTGCAAACCGGTGCTTTCCACAGTGGTTATCCTTGCATTCATGCACACATGGAATGAGTTTCCGTTTGCGCAAATGCTGGTGATGAAGGCGGCTTATAAGACCGTTCCCGTAGGTCTGACAAGCTTTACGTCTCAGTTTTCAGTTGATTACACGCTGCTGATGGCGGCTCTGGCGATGGCAACGATGCCGGTTGTGGTCATTTATATTCTGTTTTACAAAAAGATTATGCAGGGAATGATGGCAGGCGCAGTCAAAGGCTAAGCCTGACAGGTGAATTACGATGGATATTTCCTTTCTGGATGAGATTCGCCCAAACGTGGTAACCATGCGCATCAAGCGCGCAGTGGATATGTATGGTAAATGGCAGGATGACGAATATGTATTTACCTATATCGCAGGGGGAAGTGCGGAGTTTTTTGTAAGTGGCAACCGGTTTTTTTTGAAAACCGGAGATATAATCGTGCTACCGCCAAAAGCTGCGCATATCATTGCCAGCAAGGGAGATGAACCGCTCGTACAGTACATATTCCACTTCGACTACTATAGTACGTCGGACCGCGATATCCCCTGGGGGAATAACGTATTTGTAGCGACGACAACCGATACGGAAAAGTACGATGTGTGTAACAACTACCTGCGCATGTTCAAGGAGTATGACGAGAAGCGGCCCGGTTATCAAACCATGCTGACCGGAATCGCTCTTCAGCTGCTGGTGCCTTACTTTCGCACTGCGGGTAATCTGGCTGAACCGGAAAAGAACGATGCCAAAACTAAGTCCTGGGTTCATATCGAAAACGCAGTTTCCTATATTTACAAAAACCTTTGTGAAACCGAACTGGATAACCAGCAGATTGCTACCGCGGTAGGTGTGTCCGCGAACTATCTGACCAAACTGTTTCAGGATCACCTGGGGATATCGCTGCACACCTATATGCTGAACATTCGCATTGAACGCGCCAAGCAGCTCATGTATAAGGACAACAAGAGCCTTACGGAAGTAGCATACTTATGCGGATTTTCTGGCATTCATGTGTTCAGTAAAATATTCAAGAAGATTGTTGGGATGTCGCCCAGTAAATTTTTGGAGAATTCGGTGCTCAAGGCACCAATCACCCAATACGAGGCGGTTTCGCACTCGCAGGAAGAATAATACACGAAAGGGACGATCCGATGATGTGGACTACAGGGAATTTTCGCAGGAACCTTTTGGACATGCACATTGATGATTGGGATGATACGTTTTTAAGCAAGATTGATGCAAAGGAATACGTGGACGCGCTTGCGGAGGCGGGCTTCCAGTCCGCAATGGTAAAAGCGAAGCCGCATACAGGCCTTTGCTATTATCAGCCTTCTGTCGGTCGCATGCATCGCGGGCTGAAAGGATATGACTACTTTGGGGATATGGTACGCCTGTGTCATGAAAAAGGCATCACCGTTGTAGCATATTTCACGCAGATTTTTGATAACTGGGCGTATGATAATCATCCTGACTGGCGTTGTGTAACCGAGGAGGGAATGCAGTTTCGTGAGTATCGCGATCTGCCGAACTTTAAAACCGGTCGCTATGGCATTGTGTGCCCCAACAACCCTGATTACCGCGCTTATGTCAAAGAGAACCTGACCCATCTGAATAAGAATTATACCTTTGAAGGTATGTTTTTGGATATGACATTCTGGCCGGATGTGTGCTATTGCGACCACTGCCGTAAACGCTATTTTGAGGAAACAGGTCGAGAGTTGCCTCGAAAGATTGACTTTACAGATGAAAAATTCCTTGAGTTTCAACTTCTGCGTGAAAAGTGGATGGCAGAGTATGCAAAGTTTGCAACCAACAGCGTTAAAGCAGTACGTCCTGAGGTAACCATAGAGCATCAGTTTAGTATGATCACCTCCCCGTGGATTAACGCATCCAGCGAATATTTGATGGATGCGGTGGACTACGCGGGTGGAGACTACTACGGTGGCTTCCTGCAGCAGACGTTCATCAATAAATACTATAAGAATGTTAGCCCTGCGTTGCCCTTTACATACCATACCTCGCGCTGCGACCCCGAGCTTAACCAGCACACAACGACCAAAACTGAGGATGAGCTACTTTTGCACGCGATTACCGCGCTGGTACACTCCGGCGCTTTCCAGCTGGTGGATGCCATTAATCCCGACGGAAGCATCGTACCTGAAGTATACACAAAGCTAATGAAGTCCATTTTCCAAAAGACCAAACCGTATGAAAAGTACGTAAACGGTGCGCTGATTCATGATGCAGCCATCTGGTTTGCCTCGCATGCGAAATTTGACCCGAACGAATCGGGCGATATGGTTAACAAATCCTTTAGCCCCAAGTACTATGTGGAATCACCCACGCACATGGCAGGCATCCTACGGGAAAACAATATCCCGTTTGAGGTGATCGGTAGCCGAAACCTGAAAAACTACAGTGGCAAGGTGCTTATTCTGTCACATGTGGCGCGCATCCTGCCAGAAGAAATGGATGATATCGAGGGTTATGTGAAGCGTGGAGGTTCGCTGTTCGTGAGCGGTCCCGTTGCAAACGAGCGGTTGGCGAAACTGCTTGGTATTGAGATCACCGGAAAAACGGAACATACGGTTACCTATATCAGCCCCACGGCAGAAGGCGAAAAGTATCTGGTAGATTTTTCCGAAAAAGTACCGTTGAATATTAACATGCACCAGTACACTGCCAAAGTAACTGCCCCGGATGTCAGGGTACTTGGCACGCTTACATTGCCATATACGTTGCAGGGCACACCTGATTTTTCCGCTATCCACAGCAACCCGCCGGGTGTATACACCGACACCCCCGCGATTGTGTTGCGCAAACTGGGGGATAGCACGCTGATCTGGACTGCTGCTCCCATTGAACTCATGCGTCCTTACCAAAGCCATGTGGCTGTCTACAATCTGCTGAGATCTTTGATCGCCACGCCCTCCTTTACCTCAGACGCACCAAAATATGTCGAGTTGTTGGCCTGGAAGAAGGACGGACACACTTACATGGCTGCAATCAATCAGCAGGAAACTCCACCTGTTGTGCCTGTACACGACATTGTGGTGGAATGGCCGGAAGCAGGAAAAACCGCAAGAATACTCGAAACAGGTGAGGTACTTAAAACTGAAACCGTGGAAGACCAAACGCGCATCTATCTGCCCAAACTCAATATCTTTGTGATGTTTGAAATCCTGTAGAAAACTCATCACCCTCAGCAAGAGGAGGAACGATATGCCTAAACAATACCGGATTGGCATCGATATCGGCGGCACAAAGGTCAACGCCGGAATCGTCGCAGAGGACGGCTCTGTCCTGCGTAAGTTTGCGTTCCCCTCGCAGGGCGCTGATCAACCCCGCGCATTTGCCGCGCTGATCGCTCAAAAGGTAGAAGAAATTCTGGCGGAGGAAAGTCTGTCGCTCAAGGACATTGTGCATATAGGGGTCGGCATTCCCGGAACGGCTGACTATAGGCAAGGAATTGTGGAATACAGCTGCAATCTGTTTGGCGAGGATCATGTACCCCTAGCCCAGTACTTTGATGAGATTTGGCACCGTGAGGTGACGGTTGTTCAGGACAGTTGGGCAGCCGCATATGCCGAATACCGTTTTGGCAGCCAACGGGAGCATGAACACATGCTCTGTATTACGGTAGGCACTGGTATTGGTTGCGGCGTGATTTCCGGTGGCAAGGTTTATTCTGGCGCGATGCACACAGCGGGGGAGATTGGCCACACACCAATCGTGTGGCAGGGAAGGCCCTGCGCCTGTGGTAAACGAGGCTGCCTGGAACGTTATGCTAGCGGCACAGCCATATTGGAGCAGGCGATGGAGCGCTTCCCTGAAAAGCTGCGTGATTTACCCGCAAAAACAGAATCCGTATTCCAAATCGCTTATGCGGGCGATGGCGAAGCGTTGGCTCTTATTGCTGAATGTGCGGATAAGCTTGCGTACGGACTTGCGCTGATGATCGATATTCTGTCCACCGATACGGTGGTGATTTCCGGCGGTATCTGCGCACATAAGGCGTTATTCATTGATCCCTTGCAGGAGAAGATCCTCGGCTATGGCTATCCGCCTTGGGCACGCAAACGGTTAATCACTGTTTCACAGGCAAAGCTTGGCAGCGATGCGCCGATGGTTGGAGCTGCTTTCCTGACGCGGGATGAAATTGTGTAAGAGGTGAGTCCATGGCGGTTATTAAAACCGTGCCGATTGAACGTCACGCGCTTTGGGGCGGGACGCTTTTAAGAGACTATTTCCGTTACCCATGGTTTGGGGATGTTATCGGCCAATCCTGGTCGTTCAGCGGACAGCCGGAGAATAGCAATCTTATTGAAAACGGCGAATTTAAAGGGAAAACGCTTGAACAATTATGGGTGGATGCACCGCAGCTTTTCCAAAGCAGATTTGCTGCGTTCCCTTTTATTATTTCACTGGTAGCTCCGATGGATGATCTGAGTATCCAAATTCACCCTAACGCCGAAGTGGCGCGCACGGAAGGGTATCCAGCAGGGAAAAATGAAGCGTGGTACTTTCTGGAGGCTTCGGAAGGTGCAGATATTGTTTATGGACATCATGCCAGAGATGAGCGTGAGCTGCGGGGGATGATCGCGCAGGATCGTTGGGCGGAACTGGTTAATCACCTGCCTGTAAAGAAAGGCGATTTTGTCTATCTCCCCGCAGGAATCCTGCATGCGCTCCGCAAGGGAAGCATTGTTTATGAAATTCAGCAGGCTACGGATGTAACCTATCGCTTTTACGACTATCACCGCAAGGACGCGCAGGGCAACGAACGGCCGCTGCATTTGGAAAAAGCGATTGCCTGTGTGAATTATAGCCTGTCCAGCAAAGATGCACACCCGACTATGGAAGTAGCGAATCTGGCAGCGGGAGTGATGACAACCTTCATCCGCAACGAAAGCTTTTGTGTCAACCGATTTGAGATACATGGCACGCAAGCACTGCGTTTCAGCGGCTACCAGCTGTTTACGGTAGTTGAAGGTTATGGTATGGCGGACGAACTGCCGCTGGAAATTGGCGTAAACTTTCTGCTGCCAGCAGGAGAAACGGTTACCCTCAATGGCAATATGACGTTGATGTCTACGTGCGAAAGCGATACTTTCCTTCTAGCATAAGCCTACGCAGAGACATCCAACGCCACGATCAAAGGAGAAAACAATGCGTTCAATGATTTCGGCTTCGATAATGTGTGCCAATCCACTTGCGATGGAAAGGGAGCTGATGGTGCTCCAGGAATGCGGTGTGGAATATTACCATTGTGATGTGATGGACGGACACTTTGTACCGAATATGATGCTCTCCACAGAAACCATCAAGGCATTGAAGAAACTGAACCGCTTGCCACTGGATATTCATATGATGGTAGATAACCCCTCGGAATGCCTTTCATGGTTTGCCTTTGGTGAAGGAGATATCGTTGCTGTGCATGCGGAGGCCGACAGGCATCTGCAGCGTACACTCAAGCTGATCAAAGACCGTGGAGCAACCCCTGCATTGGCGCTAAACCCCGCGACACCGCTTTGCTTTGCGGAGCAGGCACTGCCGGATATAGGCATGCTGCTGGTGATGACCGTAAATCCCGGCTTCGCGGGACAAAAGCTCGTGCCTCAGACGCTGGATAAGGTCACGGCAGCACGCAGAATGCTGGACGATCATGGTTACTCAAGCACGCCGATTGAAGTGGATGGAAATTGCAGCTTTGAGAACATCCCAAAGATGGAAAAGGCAGGCGCTACAATCTTTGTGGTCGGCTCCTCCAGTGTGTTCGACCCCTCGCTGGGAGTTGCCAAAGGCGTTGCGAAAGTACGGGCGCTGTTTCAAAATTGATAGTTCAGAATCATACAAAACGAAGAACCGGTTAGCCCGAATTATCGATAGAAAAGCAGGCTTTTGCTTCAAGGCCTGCTTTTCTATCGATGATACCCAGTGGGTAATGAATAGGTACGGGACGGGCAGATGCAGATCTCGATTAGATTGTGGGCTGCCATGCAATGTCAGTGTTTCAATTATTAAAGCACCTATTTATGGAACCATATCTCACGCCTGTTATCCTGTGCTGGAGTAAAATCCATTTAGCGTCACAGCATACATTAGCAACATGGCCTTGCTAATTCAACGGGGAGGTCGCATTCATGAGCTGAATCCATGAGAAATCTGTATGGATGTCAATCAGGTTGAATGTCCATCAGCAGTTACCAGTGTAAACATAGCGCAAATGCGACTTGGCGATGTCCCGTAGGCGATATATCGTTGCGGTTGGGGTTGGCTGGCAAGCAGTCATATGGTATCGTGGGAAAAAACGGCTGATGTGAAGGGGTAACTCTGGGTCAATTCCTGCGAGCCATGCAGCTTCGGCGTCCATCTCTGCCTCGCTGTCGTTCAGACCAGGCACAATCAGTGTGGTTACTTCCACATGACAGGTTTTTGCTGACCGATGGATGGTTGCTTTTACCGTTTCAAAATCGCCCTGTAAAAGATCATAAATGCTTTTCGAAAAACCTTTCAGGTCAATGTTCAACGCATCAATCAAAGGTAAAAGAGAATCCAATGGCTCGGCACAGATCATACCATTGGTTACCAGCACATTTTTTAATCCTGCCTGCTGTACAAGTGCTGCGCAATCGTGCACATACTCATAACCGATAAGCGGCTCGTTATAAGTATAGGCAATGCCAATATTATCCCTGGAGACCAGTTTGATCGCTTTTGCGACCAGCATCTCTGGGGATAATTCTGTAGTAGCGAAGTGTTCGTCTGCCATGCTGATGTCACTGTTTTGGCAGAAGGGACAACGCATGTTGCAGCCGAAGCTACCTGCGGAGAGTATCCAACGACCGGAATAGAATCGCATAAGCGGCTTTTTTTCAATAGGATCAAGCGCAAGGGAAGTAATCTTGCCATAGTTAGTACAGATGATTCTACCTTGGGAATTAGCTCGCGCTTGGCAAAATCCGATTTGCTCCTCTTTCAAGTTACAATGGTGCGGGCAAAGGCTGCAAATCAATGGTGCCTCACCACCTCGAAACGTGACAGGCGAACGGATTCGTCCGTATCAATGCCTGCTTTGCGCTTCGCAATTTCAATCTGCTGCTCTGCGGTATCAATGCCCTCGAGATTAGGGAGCAGCAACCCCTGACGTGTACCGTTATGGACAATGACGCCGTATCGTTTTGGATCAAGCATATCCTTGGATGGGATGCGCTCTGCAGTGCCCAGCACATCTACGCTATAAACCAGATCATCCAGTTCCTCTTCGTGTACAGGCTCAAATCGTGGATCATGCGATGCTGCGGAAATTGCATTTTGCATAATCTCGGTTGCCAGATTTTCCTTTGTAGCGATGATGGTACCGATACAACCGCGTAATTGACCGTCTTTTTTCAGTGATACAAACACGCCGGAGCGGAGATGCAAAAGATCGGGTGGTAAGTCGGCGGGAGGCTTGGCGCGTTCACCGCTTCGCACAAAGGTCTCTAGGCTTAGACGGGCGAGCCTGACATAGCTATCCTCGTTTGATTTTATCTTCATCAGATCAGCTTTTCGGGTATTTTCGTAATTAGCGCCAAAGCAGCGATGGTAATCCGATCCTGTTACTTCAAAAGCAGCAACGGCATAACCCACACCAAATGGACCTTCATAAGAAAGCAAGTCGGCCTTGATGGCTTTTTGATCCAAGGTGCCGGCCATAATCTGGAAGGAACGCCAACCGCATTCGGCTGCCGCATCCGCCACCTCTGGTGAAATACCCAGAAGAGCGCCAAAATCTCCTGAGGTAAACGCACTGGTAATTAATTTGTCAAAAATAGGACCATCCGCAGAATAGCCGTAGGGGCCGTCGGTTGTCAATTTATGAGATAGGTCACCACTGGCAATGATCACCGCACGACGGCCAAGCGCTTCGACAGCTTCCGAAATACATTGCCCAAGGTGATAATGTGAAAGTGTCGTCAGTCCAGATAAACCGATGCGTATAATAGGACAAACAAATCCAGTTTTCTTCAAAAACAGGAGGGGAATCAACGTACCATGATCCAACGTCTTATCGCGCTCGCCCATGGTACCGGCGGGAAGATTCCAACGGTGAGCAATCCGCTCAATGTGTTTGGCGAGATCTGCATCATAAACTGTTTGGGCAGATATCTCGGATGCTTGAAATTTTGCAAGGTTACCGCTGGCATTACAGCCGGGGGAAATATGGAAGTAATCGGCATAGAGTGTCGCGTGCGGGCTGGTAATGATAATCACATCCGGCTTGTGCTCCGCGACTCGCTTCATAACCTCTTCATAAGCATGGATGGTTTGACTGATTTTACGTTCTTCCCCATGACCCACCTCTGGGATAATGATCGGGGGATGAGGTACGGCATATGCTGCCAGAATAGACATCCAATCAGCTCCTTAACACTCACAGGCACGAAATCTGTTTCTTGAAAATGCTGCCAAAGGTGAAAAGCAACTTAAGCAAGCGCATGAGTTGCCTTGAGTCATCAGGTTGACATAGAAAATCAAACACGCGATCATACAGTTGATGCTGATACAACCATTACTGGTCGGTGGGTGTTTGTTGTGGAGCGCGACCATTCGAAAGCGCATCGTGTTCCTCAACCAGTTGATTATGAAGGGTAACGGAGTTCCACACCATATTCGTTTCTGTTAAAATCGCCTTCAGGTTAACCGAAGGAATCATTGCCTGTCGGAAACCAATTAGGAACTGGTTGATGAGCTCGGTGGAAAAATTGCCCAGAACAAGCATTTCATCAGAGAACGTTTCGGACGAGGGCATCGGATCAACCAGCGGCTCATAACCACAGAGGGAGGCTAGCGTTTGCCCATATTCTTCTGAATTTACAGGTCTCAGGCGGATCATAAGTCGCATCGCTAAAAGCCTGATTTTTCCGGCCTTTTCCGCATGTAAGTTGTAACATAATAACACTGGTGGTTTCATGATATCTATACCTCCTGAAAATTGAAAAAATCGTTCTAATGAACTTAATAGATGCCAAATTTCACATAATATCAAGTCATTTCTTGCAAGCCTACTCATTGCCATCGCGGATATGAAAGAGGGAATAATTGTGTAAAATAGCAGTGAGGATACCAGTCGCAACAGATGATTTGAATATTGATACGAAACCCATGTCGGATAAAAGCCAGCAATAGGATCAATCTATGATTTTATTGAAAACCACACCTTGCTAGGGTAGCCAGTTATTGATAACACGCTCCTTCTTGCGAGTGATTCGATTCCAAAATGTAGGTTGTGCTGAAAAGAAAAACATTTTCTATTTGCATTATAGCACAAATTAATCGTTTCGGAAAATCACTTTTCATCCATGCAAAAAAGAAACAATGCCGTGACTATACAGGTCAGCGGCATTTGATTTCTTTTTGAACGTGGATAACCCGTAAATTGGCTGACACCTCAAGAATACAACTGTTGGTTTGCCCTACAATGATCTTCTCGGCAAAGAACAGTTTTGGCATTTCTGAATACGTGAACGGATATCGCTTTCAGCCGCGAACCGTTCGAATGCAACGAATTACCTCATCTTTGGAAAGCACTTTACCAAACGACACGACTTTGCCATCCACGACTAACGCAGGCGTAGACATCACGCCATAGGCAGCGATTTGAGCATAATCACGCACATGCTCGACGGTGGAATCCATTTCTAACGCTTTCAATGCTGCAACAGTGGACTCCTCCAGCTGTTTACACTTTGCGCATCCGCCGCCTAAAACCTGCACGTTGCCATTGACAGACAAAGGATTTTGATTGTTCGAATTGTCAGCGTGCTCTTCCTTAGGCGTTACAGCAGAAACCGAATCTTGATCCACAGTGATCTTTTTTTTAAAACTCCAATTAGCCATATTCTAACCTCCTGATCTTGAATAAGATGATCTGGATCGCATAACGGAAAAATTTGATTATAGAAGCGGTTGTAACAGATTGAACAAATAACCTACTATGATAATACCAACAGTGCAAATGGCTACAAATAGCGCAAGCAACTTCGGCTTGATTGCTTTTCGCAGTAAAATGATGGAAGGCAAACTCAGCGTAGTAACAGCCATCATAAATGAGAGAACGGTGCCAAGCTGCGCGCCTTTTTGGAGTAGTGCCTCTGCAATGGGAATCGTGCCGAAGATATCCGCATACATCGGGATGCCGACAATTGTTGCCAACGGGACGCCTAGCGGGTTGTGACTGCCCAGTACGGCAACGATGAGGCTTTCCGGTATCCAGTTGTAGATTAAAGCGCCTACACCCACACCTACCAATAGATAGGGTAAAACCTTGCGAAAAGTGGAAACCGCTTGATCCTTGGCGTACACAAGACGATCATGACGCGTCAGCGCCGCAACGCTTATATTGCCGACTTTTGTGGAAGTAACCAGGTCTTCCAGATAACGCTCCATATGCATCCGTTCAATGAGCGTGCCTCCTAAAATAGCAACCAACAAGCCCAGAACGACGTAGGCGATCGCCACCTTTGCGCCAAAAATGCTCATCAATAAAACCAAACTGCCTAAATCCACCATCGGGGAGGAGATGAGAAATGAAAATGTAACGCCCAATGGCAAACCTGCACTGGTAAAGCCAATGAAGAGCGGAATGGAGGAACACGAACAAAACGGGGTAACCGTTCCTAACAGCGCCGCGATCGTGTTGGCGCCGATGCCGTGAAATCGCCCGATGATCTTTTTACTGCGCTCAGGGGGAAAGTAACTTTGAATATAAGAAATGATGAAGATTAATAGCAGAAGCAGTACGGTTATCTTTATTGTATCGAATAGGAAAAATTGAACGCTGCCCCAAAGCCGCTGCTCCGGATCAAGCCCGAGGAAACGCAACAGGTTGCCGATGGTTAAGTATAACCATTTCATGCCCAATACCTGATCTTGAATGAATGACCACATTTCCATTTACTCCTTACGGTTTTTCTAAACGCTGCAATTCCACGATTACCTGAACGATACCGGTTGGGTGAATAGAGTAGTGTGTCCACTTGCCATCTCTTCGTCCAACAACCAGCCCGCTGTCACAGAGTATTTTCATATGGTGCGAAAGGGTTGGCTGGGTAATGTCAAGGGTTTCCAGAAGCTTACAGGCACATTGTTCTCTACTTTTCAAAAGAGAAAGGATTTGAAGGCGGTTTTCATCACTTAATGCCTTAAAAATCGAAACGCTTTCCGAGTAGTCCATAGTCGAAGATCACCTCACATCGATAGATGTCTATGCATTATAGCAAACAGATAGATGGATGTCAATGTATTCTGAAAACGTATTTAAGTGGATTCAAGTACACATGTTTGGGATATAATATAACAGCAACTTGGTCAAGCTAAAGCTTGCATTGTAGTGGGTATGATGGTATACTAACAAATGGTGCTCTTTGAAATTATGGCGACGGTTGGCAATCCAAGCTGCGCCTGGGAGGAAAACACATGGAATATACGGTGGAAAAACTATCCGGTAACAAAGTCAAGATCTCTTTTCAGGCGCCCGTCGCTGATTTTGAGGCAGCCGTCGATAAGGCATACCTTAAAAATCGCGGCAGCATCAACGTGCCCGGCTTCCGCAAGGGCAAGGCCCCGCGCAAACTGATCGAGCGGATGTATGGCGATATGATCTTCTATGACGATGCGCTGGAGCTGCTTTTCCCGGATGCATACATGAACGCGGTACAGAAAGAAGACTTACACCCTGTAAGCCAGCCCGAACTCGATGTTGAGAAAGTCGAAAAAGGCAAACCTGTAGCATTCAGCTGTGAATTCTATGTTCAGCCAGAGGTAAAACTTGGCGAATACAAAGGTCTGAATGTGACCCGTAAAATTCGTGAAATAGCCCAAAGCGAAGTGGACGAACGTCTTAAGCAGGAGCAGAAGCGCGTCGCGCGCAGCGTAGAGGTAACCGACCGTGCCGTAGAAACCGGCGATGAGGTGAACCTTGATTATTCCGGTACTGTAGACGGAGTAAAGTTCGACGGTGGCACAGCGCAGGATCAGAAGCTCGTTATTGGCTCCAACTCTTTTATTCCCGGTTTTGAGGAACAGATGATTGGTCTCAAGATTGGCGAGGAAAAGGATTTGAACGTTAAGTTCCCGGAAGAATATCATGCCGAGAACCTCAAGGGCAAAGATGCGGTCTTCCATGTAAAGGTTATTGCTATCTCCCATGAGGAACTCCCCGAACTGGATGACGATTTTGCGAGCGAAGTCAGCGATTTTGATACGCTGGCAGCGTACAGCGCAGATGTGAAAGCCAAACTGCAAGCGACCGCTGATGCACAGGCAACAGAAGCCGCGAAACAAAGCCTTGTTCAGAAAGTGGTAGACGCAGTCGAGCTGGATATTCCCGCCCCGATGGTGGAAGAAAAACTGAACGACATTCTCAGCGAAATGGACTGGCGCCTTAAAAAGCAAGGGCTTGATATCAAGATGTACATGCAGTTCACGGGACAAACCGAGGAACAGATGCGCGATACGTACCGCGTTGAAGCTGCAAACAATATCAAGACCGAATTGGTGATTGAAGAGATCATCAAGGCGGAGAATGTGGAAGCGGACGAGAAGGATTCCGACGCGATGCTTGAAGAATACGCAAAGTCGGTCGGCAAGACGCTCGAAAAACTCAAGGCAGATTTCACCGAGGCGCAATTGGCCTACTTCCAGCATCGCTCCAAAATCAACAAGGTTTTGGACATGCTCTGGGACAGTGCGAAGGTAACCGATGATCAGGCAGAGGAAGCCGAAAACCTCGGTTCTGAGAAGAAACCTGCCGTTAAAAAAGCAGCTCCCAAGAAAGCTGCTGCCGAAGAAGACGAAGCTGAAAAACCCGCCGCAAAGAAAGCGCCAGCCAAGGCGAAGAAGACTGCCACCAAGAAGGATGCCGCTGACGATGAATCTGTGGCAGATGACAAGGCAGAGTAACCGAACCAGGGTATTGACAACAGCATTAGCCGTGAATGACGGCTTGCAGGCGGCGGCTCGCGATGAAAGATTACGCGCGTGCCTGCCGCTTTTCCAAATCGACCATCATGCGCCGGCCATGGCGAGCATTGAATGTTTCGCGTCGCCGGCAGACAAGGAGACACATCATGAGCACATTGATCCCAATGGTTATTGAACAAACCAACCGCGGCGAACGTTCTTTTGACATTTATTCCCGCCTTTTAAAGGATCGCATCGTATTCCTCGGCGGAGAAATTGACGACGACGTTGCCAATTTGGTGGTTGCACAACTACTGTTTTTGGAGATGGAGAATCCGGATGCGGATATTTCTCTCTACATCAACAGCCCAGGTGGCAGCGTGACGGCAGGCATGGCAATTTTTGACACCATGCAGTATATTAAGCCCAACGTTCGTACCTTATGCGTGGGCATGGCGGCCTCCATGGGCGCCTTCCTGCTGATGGCGGGCGAAAAGGGTAAGCGCCATGCGTTGCCCAACAGCGAGGTTATGATTCATCAGCCCCTTGGCGGCGCAAGCGGCCAGGCAACCGATGTGCAAATCCGCGCAGAGTGGCTGCTGAAAACCAAACAGAAAATGAACCGTCTGATCGCACAAATGACAGGTCAGACACAGGAAAAGGTTGAAAGAGACGTCGAGCGCGACTACTTTATGGGCGCCGAAGAAGCGCTCAAGTACGGAATCATCGACGAAATCTATCAGCCCAGAAGCGGCAAGTAAGAGGTGAACTGAATGGCGGATGAGATGAATCCACGCATCCCCAAATTAAAGCGTTGCAGCTTTTGTGGAAAAACCAGCGAACAGGTTCGAAGGTTGGTCGCAGGGCCTAACGTACATATTTGTGACGAGTGCATTTTGCTATGCCAGGAAATTATTAGCGATGATTTCGCCACCAGCGAGGAGATCGCACCGGTGGATGTGCCACGCCCCAAAGAAATCAAGGATGTACTAGACCAGTATGTAATCGGGCAGGAAATGGCCAAACGCGCACTGAGTGTTGCGGTGTACAACCACTATAAACGCATTGATGCGCCGCCCTCACAAGGGGATGTAGAGTTGCAAAAAAGCAATATTCTGATGCTTGGCCCAACGGGTTGCGGCAAAACATTCCTGGCTCAAACACTGGCGAAGATATTACAGGTGCCTTTTGCGATTGCGGACGCCACCAGCCTGACTGAAGCCGGATATGTGGGTGAGGACGTGGAGAATATCCTGTTGCGCCTGATCCAAAATGCGGATTATGACATCCAACTTGCGCAACGCGGCATCGTGTATATCGACGAGATTGATAAAATCTCTCGTAAAAGCGAGAACCCCTCCATCACCCGCGATGTTAGCGGCGAGGGAGTGCAGCAGACGCTGCTGAAAATACTGGAGGGAACCATGGCGAGCGTGCCTCCGCAGGGTGGCCGCAAGCATCCCCATCAGGAGTTTTTGCAGATCGATACCACCAACATTCTGTTTATCTGCGGCGGAGCCTTCGACGGCCTTGCACCGATCATTGAACAGCGAACCGGCAAAAAGATGCTTGGTTTCGGTGCGGATGTCAAGAGCAAGACGCAGGATAACGTCAATGATATCCTCAAACAACTCCGACCCGAGGACTTAATAAAGTTCGGCTTGATCCCCGAGTTTGTAGGACGTTTGCCGATCATTGTTACCCTTGATCAGCTGAACGAGAACGAACTCGTGAGCATCCTGACAGAACCAAAGAACGCGCTTGTTCGGCAATATGTATACTTGATGGATTTGGACGGTGTGGAGTTGCTCTTTGAGCCAGAAGCACTGAAAAAAATCGCTCACCAGGCGATTGAGCGGAAAAGCGGTGCACGCGGCCTGCGGGCGATCATCGAAAAGCTGATGCTGGATACCATGTTTGATCTGCCCAGCCGCAGTGATGTAAAACAGTGTATCATTACCGAAAAGGCTGTGGACGGAATGGAAGTACCTAAGCTGATTCAAAGTGATATCCCCGTTCGTAAGCCTCGTACCGCGAGAGTACCGGCGGTCAAGAAGAAGCAAGGTAACAACGTGGGTTAATGGTTTACAGTCACGCCGCATCTGTACAGGTGCGGCGTGTTTGTACCCGAAACTGATTCACCTTTGGGTAATTGCGGTAGTTTAGTACGGAGGCTCAAGCCTGCAACGCAAATAGCGACGCACGGGAAACAGGTGGCCTAGCAACTGGCGGAACCTCAAACGCAATGGACATGCCTAGAGGTATCAAACAAGAGTGAGTGAATTGGTTCTGACGATGAAGAATTTCTTGCGTCAAAACAGACCCTGCAGATGATTTTGCCTGTGGTGATTACTTTTATACAATCATATCTACATCAAACCCGCTGATGCTTGCATTGAGCGGTACAAGCCGATATAATGAAAACAGGTGAGGTCGCAAACTGTGCGACCGTATCGCCTACAAGGAGGAGAAACATGCAACAGACCTCGCGAAAATCACCCCTGACCCGCATCCCTGTATTGCCATTGCGGGGTATGATGGTCTTTCCACATATGGTGCTGCATTTTGATGTTGGCCGCATAAAGAGCGTGTCTGCACTGGAAAAAGCAATGCTGGATGATCAGAAAATTTTTCTGGTGTCCCAAAAGGATATGGAGATTGAAGATCCGGGGATAGGCGATTTAAGCACGGTGGGCACCATCGCGCTGGTAAAACAAGTTTTGAACCTTCCGGGCGACAGTATCCGTGTGCTGGTTGAAGGCGAACGTCGCGCAACGCTGGAGGCTATTATACAGGAGGAACCTTTCCTGATCGCCGATGTACGGCCTGTTAAGCAAGCCTCAACACGCATCACCAATGAAATGAAGGCGCTGGTTCGCGCTACACATGAGTATTTTGAAGATTACAGCAAGTCCAGCATGCGTGTATCGCAGGAGACACTCCATTCTGTCATGGGTATGGACAAGCCTGAGCAGCTTGCGGATACGATTGCAGCCAATGTGCTCACGCAGTTGGATGATCGCCAGATGATCCTTGAAAAGTTGAATGTAGCGGAACGGCTTGAAACGCTGTGCGGTATCCTGCTTCGTGAAACCAAGCTCGCGGAGCTTGAAAAAACGGTTCAGGCACGAATCAAGCAGCAGATTGAAAAAAACCAGAAGGATTATTACCTGCGTGAACAGATTAAAGCAATCCAGACGGAGCTTGGCGATAAGGAATCCACAGATGTGGATGAACTTCGAGACAAGCTGAAAGCGCTACCCCTGAATGATGAAGCTCGCCAAAAGGCAGAGCGAGAATTGGAAAGACTTTCTCACATGGCGCCTGGCACTCCGGAGATCGGGGTAAGCCGTACTTATGTAGAGTGGATTCTTGACCTGCCATGGGGAAAAACCACAACAGATAATCTTGACCTCAAGCGTGCCGCAAAGGTGCTGGATCAGGATCACTACGGACTGACAAAAGTGAAAGAACGCATTATCGAATACCTTGCTGTGCTGCGTTTGAAACAGGACATGAAAGGCCCTATTTTATGCTTTGTAGGCCCGCCAGGTGTTGGAAAGACCAGCATTGTGCGCGCGATTGCCGAGGCAGTCGGACGTAAGTTCGTGCAAATGTCGTTGGGTGGCGTGCGTGATGAAGCGGAAATTCGAGGGCATCGTCGTACTTATGTGGGCGCGATTCCCGGACGTATTATATCCAACCTCAAACAGGCAGGAACTGTGAATCCTGTTTTCCTGTTTGATGAAATTGATAAAATGAGCAGCGACTTCCGTGGCGATCCTGCATCGGCATTGTTAGAGGTACTGGATGCGGAACAAAACCATGCCTTCCGCGACCACTACATGGAACTGCCGTTTGATTTGAGCCGCGTTATGTTCATTACCACGGCAAACACCATGGATACCATCCCGCCTGCACTGCTGGATCGACTAGAGATTATTGAAGTACCCAGCTATACCGATCTGGAAAAGCTTGCGATTGCTAAAAAGCATCTGCTGCCCAAACAGATCAAAGCGCATGGTTTGCCACCAAAGAGCATTGTGATGAGTGAACGTGTCATCAGCGAACTGATCGAAGGCTATACCCGTGAAGCTGGCGTACGTACACTGGAACGCACGCTTGCGCGCGTAGCACGCAAAGCAGCGGTGGAGATGCTGAATACGGGAGTTAAAACAGTCAGCGTAACCTCAAAAAAACTCAAGGAATACTTGGGTGCGGTACAGTTCCTGCGTGAACAGACGGAAAAAAAGAGCCTTGTAGGCGTGGTCAACGGCTTGGCTGTTACCTCTGTGGGCGGAGAAACGCTTGCGGTAGAGTGCACAGTGATGCAGGGTACCGGCAGTTTACAGCTGACCGGCAAGCTTGGCGATGTGATGCAGGAAAGCGCCAAGGCTGCGCTTTCGTGGGTACGCGCCCATAGCGACGCATGGGGGATAACCGCTGATTTCTACAAGCAGCATGATATCCACATCCACGTGCCCGAAGGTGCTGTGCCTAAAGACGGCCCCTCGGCAGGGGTGGCGATGGTCACGGCGCTTACAAGCGCGCTGACTAACATCCCCGTACGTCAGGATATTGCGATGACGGGTGAAATCACGCTGCGTGGTCGTGTATTGCCGATTGGCGGGCTGAAAGAAAAGCTTTTGGCGGCTTACAGAGCAGGGCTGAAGCTTGTGCTTATCCCCAAGGAGAATGCCAAGGATCTGGAAGATGTTCCGGAAAATGTGCTGAACAAAGTAAAGGTCCTTCAAATGGAACACGTGGGTCAAGTACTGGAGAATGCGCTGACTGCTTCGCTGCCTCAACTGAAAACAATGGTGCCGGAAGCAACTGAACTTGTAATTCCGGCTACCCCCACAACGCCGGGCACCTATCATCAGGGGTTGTGAGCATGGAGATTAAAAGCGCTACCTTTGTTACCAGCATGGCTACCTATGCGGAAAATCCACCAATCACCTTGCCACAATTAGCGGTAGTAGGGAAAAGCAACGTAGGAAAAAGCTCGTTAATCAATACGCTGTGCAACCGTAAGAAGCTATGTAAAATCAGCGGAACGCCCGGGAAAACTCGGTTGATCAACATTTTTCTGATCAACGAAACATTCCATCTGGTTGATTTACCGGGATACGGTTTTGCCAAGGTGGACAAGGCAGAGAAACAGCGCTGGGGCGCGATGATGGACAGATACTTCAAGCAAAGCACGCACCTGTTACATGCGCTGCAACTTGTAGATATCCGCCATGATCCGACCGAAGACGATGTTATTATGGGTAAATATTTCCGTGACATGGGCATCCCTTACACAGTGGTAGCAACCAAGGCGGATAAGATCAGTCGCGGATCACGCAGTAAGCAACTTGCGCCGATCTGTCGGGCAATGCTCGTGCAACCTTGGGAAGTGATTCTCTTCTCCTCCGAAGATGCCACCGGTCGCGATGAATTACTCAAAAAAATCGAAACAATCACAACTCCGGCGTTGAGCGTAGAATCAGATTGTGATACAATCATGACAAACGAAACCACGATTTAAAGGGAAAGCAGACCAGAACCTCCCATACCCCAAAAGTTATAGGCTCAGTATTGTTGACGCATTGAAGGAGGAATTCACGTGATTCATGTGGAAATGCTCGAAAAAACCAAAAAGGGCATTCGCGTGTTTTTGGAACTGCCTCGCCGCCTTTACCGCAAGGATCCTAACTGGGTGCCACCGATGTACGGAATGCAGATGCGTTTGCTTTTGGGGGAGAACAACCCGCTGCTGAATGGTGAACACGCCTTCTTTATGGCCTATGATGATAACCGTCCCGTTGCACGCGTGCTTGCAGGGGTGGATGAACGCCTGAACGCGCGTATCGGTGAAAAGCGTGGCTACATCAGCCTGTTTGAAAGCGAAGAGCATATGGAGTACGCTCGAGCTGTGCTGGATGCTGCGGTAAAGTACCTGAAAGAGCTTGGAATGACGCGCTTGGTAGGCCCTAATACTCCTGGGTTTGACGATTTCAGCAAGGGCTTGCTATTTGAAGGGTTTGATGGCTCACCTATGGTGTTTAATCCATACAATCCTTCGTACTACAATGATTTTTTGACAGCCTATGGTTTTACTAAGCATCGCGATCACTATGCCTATCATCTTAATCTGGTCAATTTCCCAGTAAAAGCTTATCAGGGCTTGAGTGAACTGGCGCAAAAAAGGTTCAAATTCCGTGTTGAACATGTTGATTTGCGGCAGGCAAACGCTGATAAACTGGCCGAAGAGGTTGCCCATGTGATTGACGATGCTTTTCCTGACGAATGGGAGTTGCTGCCACCTACCAAGAGCGACATATTGGATGAAATGAAGTCGCTTTTACAGTATACTAAAACAGATTTGATCGTGATGGCGTATGCAGGGGAACGTCCAGTGGGCATTCTTGTATGCTTTCCGGATTACAACCGGCTGCTTAAGCCTTATCATGGCCGATTGTTTCCCCTTGGGTGGCTGTCCATCCTGTTTGGAAAAGTACACGCAGTGCGCTGCAGCATGATGTTCGTCACACCGGACTATCAAAACAAAGCGGTAAACGTCGCAATGACGCTTTCAGCCTTTGAGCATGCCAAAGCGATCGGTGTTGAAGAAGTTGAAGCTTCCACCATTGATGAAACCAACATTCAGAGCATTTTAGCGACGGAACGTAGCGGAGCAAAGCGTTACCGTATTTATCGACAGTACGAACTCAACCTGTAAACGAGCACACAACTCCTTTCGATACCTGGAAAGTATTGGATGAATCTATACATACAAGCAAACCTGTCGCTCGCATCAAGTGTTGGCAACAGGTTTGTTTCTCTACTCAATATTATATTCAAAACCGTGTTTAATGTGCGTGCAACAATGAACAAACCGCAGAATCAAGATTTTCAGAGGATCAAATTATAAAGCACTGATTTCACCCATCATACAACAATTGCAGTTGCTGACAAGTACCTGCGGGATTGCATCGAGTAGCTTGAAACAGTAGAGTGGATTTGTGATAGCCTGTTGGATTCATGCAGAGCCAGTATAGTCCAATTCAAAAACCCGTATAATAAAAACATTCCGATTGTTTCAGTATTGGAACAATCGGAATGTATATAAATGTAGGGATAGATAGGATTTTATGGCGCGACCGTCGGGGTAGCGGAGGCAGCAGCCAGCGCTGCAAGTGATTGCGTAGGAGCTCCGCACTTTAAGCAAGGTTGCAATGATTTGTAGGGGTCATCGTCAAGCTCGCTGTATAGGAATGATGCCATTGGCAGGTACTTTGGGTTCACAGCCGAACAGTTGGGGTCGATATGGTAATAGGTGCCGCCATTTGCATTATAGTAAAGCTTGGTGCTCGGATCGGGCACAGGGGTCACCGTCATGCGCGGTGCGAGAGATTGTGCAACGGTTTCCTTGCCGGAAACGGGCGGCGTGGTTTCGCTGACGGTATCATTGGTAGCCAAGGAATTGGGATCTACAAACCATTCGCCACTTTCTTTTACCATCAGGATCATGAAGCGATAGCGAACGGGGTCCTTGCCGTTGTTCTTATCAATCGTAGCGCTCATTGTCACCGTACGAGAAGAATCGGACGCTGATCCAGAGATGCTTTCGATCTGATAATCGGTAGGCGTACGGTTACTGATTACCGTAAACAGCGTTTGTGCAGGGCTGTCCTGTTGGCTAGCCCAACTGGGTTGTACAAGGTTGACCATCTCTTCAACATTGTTTACTGCCCAGTAATCCATAAAGGTAGACAATCGATGTTCTGCTTCGGATTCGCCCAAATCCACCTCGGGTGCAGGAGATACCTGAGCGGCTAAAGGTGCTGCTTCCACAGAGGCTGTCGGTTCCGGTGTTACTTGTCCGACACCGTTTGCATTAAATGCATTGTTGTTTTGCTGTGTATCCTTGTTGTTGCCGATGAGCATTGCAATCACGATAATACTCAGCGCAAGATAAACCACTGAGATACCTGTGCGCATACCCGAGGTGAACGACTGCCGATACCACACTACACTTAAACTGATGACTGTTGCAATTATAAACAGGTAACGAAGAAAATCAAATGTATGAGAAACAAAAATGCAGGGGATAAACAGCACCGGCAATATCCCGTACAAGATAATTTTCAACCATTTATCGACATCAACTGGCGGTCGAGGTGTCGGCATTGCCGGTGCACCGCCCTCCATATTCGGAAAAGATGGCTGATTATAGCCGTTCATATTCATGGAGCCATTCATCATACCCTGTTGATAGCCGGGATTTCCATAGGGGTTTTGGTTATTCCCTGGCAAGCCGCTGTTGGGAAAACCGGCACTACCGTACATCCCGCCCATGTTGGGCGAATTATTCATTCCGTTTATACCGGGCATGCCATTGTTTATGCCGTGCATTTGATTGGATCCACCCATTCCTATGCCGTTGGGGATTCCGTTCATACCATTCATCCCGCCATAGGAGTCGCCACGAATGACGTTGGGTGGCATTGCACCATTTCCCTGTGTGTAGGAGGGAGGCACGAAGCCTTGACCGCGTGAAGTAAAATTGACTCCTGTCGACTGCGGCATGGCGCCACCCAGCGGCTGCTGGTAAAGCGGTATGCCCGGCATCGGTTGCTGAGACATGTAATTGTTGAAACCATTCATGGGGGAACCTGGGATAAACGGTTGTTGTGGGGAGTTTTGGATCATCTGAGGCGGTACTGAAGTGGGTTGGTTGATAAACATGGGACCGGTTTGCTGAACGGCCCCCGGGAATGCACCGGGAGGCATCATATAAGTGCTTTGCGCTTGAAAAGGCGCGGCAGGGTTATTTGGGTCCATAGCTGGTTGCTGCGTAAAATCAGGCGTGGGTGTCGTCTGTGCGGCAGCCTGCTTTTTGGCGAAGTTACGCTTTTGCATACCGTAGGTCGGTGTGCTTGCGTATTTCATGCGGTTGCTATTCATGCTGCATCTCCTAGGCCAATGTCGGAACATCATGCGGCTCAAAACGCGCGCATTCCATAACATTATAGCACATATTGCATTTTTGTAAACCGGATTTCCTGAAACTGTGAAGTGAACGTGTCAAATGCGTGACGAAATGTAAAAACTCGTCAGGGAAACAGCCCGATAATTTCCAGAATAGCATCGCTGGATGAAGACGACGGAAACAGGTTAGTTAATGGAATGGAAAAATAGTTGATGTAAATCGGTTGCGAAATACGCCGTGATCATGTATAATCATCCTGACTTGCCATGCGGTTTCGTGGGCAGGTCACCATTGCCGGTGATGCGTCCATCGCTGCAAGGAGGCATGTAAAATATGGAATGTAAGATCAAGAACGAAATCGGTACAGTCTATATCACTGAAGAGGTCATGTTGAAAGTGGTTGGCTATGCCGCGCTCGAATGCTACGGCATTGTAGCGATGTCCAGCAAGAGGGCGAAAGACGGTCTTGTTCAGTGGCTGGGGCGAGAGAACCTCACCAAAGGTGTGCAGCTTCGTCTGGTAGACGACATGCTCGACGTGGATCTGTTTATTATCGTTGAGTACGGCATTTCTATCGCAGAGGTTTGCAAAACGATCGTGGAAACTGTCCGCTATAAGCTGGAGAGCATGACGGGCGTTAAGGTTCGCCGCGTGAACATCTCAGTAGAGGGTGTGCGCGTTTAATAATGCCTCAGGAGGAAAAACCTTTGTTACAGACAAAGATGATAGACGGTCTTCTGCTGCGTGATATGGTTTTAGCAGGCGCAGCGATGCTGGAAAAAAACCGTGAAGCTGTGGATGCCCTGAATGTTTTCCCGGTACCGGATGGCGATACTGGTACCAATATGTCCCTAACGATGGCATCTGCAACCAAGGAACTCAGTCAAAAGGAATTTTTAAACGCAGGCGAGGCAGCCGAGGCATTAGCCAAAGGCGCGCTTCGCGGTGCTCGCGGCAACAGCGGAGTCATTACCTCGCAGCTGTACCGAGGCTTTGCGCGTGCGCTGGAGGGCGTGGATAAAATCACGCCTCCACAATTTGCGGCGGCTTTAAGACGTGGAGCGGAAACAGCGTATAAAGCCATTATGAAGCCCAAAGAGGGCACGATCCTGACCGTGGCGCGTGTTATTGCAGACGACGCTGTACGTCAAGCTGAAAAAGCGCCTGATGATTATGAGGCACTGTTTGATACCATCTTGTCTACCGGCGACTCAATTTTGAAAAAAACGCAGCAGATGTTACCCGCTTTAACGGCAGCTGGTGTTGTAGACGCAGGCGGTCGGGGGTTGTTGCTATTGTATATGGGCTATGCGGCGGTGCTTAAAGGGGAAGAGATTCCACAGGAGCGCCTTGAATTTTCAAGCGATGGCGAGGCTTCTTTTAAGGATGATCACAATTCGCTGGAAGAAATTAAGTTCACCTATTGCACAGAATTCTTGGTTCAGAATCTGTTCCCGGATATGGTGGAAGAGGATATTGACTCTTTCCGTCGACGCCTGAACCGCATCGGGGATTGTGTGCTCGTGGTAGGAGACCTGTCACTGGTGAAGGTGCATTTGCATACCAACGAGCCGGGTAAAGCATTGGAATACGGCCAATCCCTTGGCGAATTGGTAAATCTGAAAATTGAAAACATGGTGCAGCAGCGCCGTGATAACATTGCCAAAGAAAGCGGCAAGGAAAAGCAAGTCACACCGCCCAAAGACTTTGGCATGGTCGCTGTATCGTTGGGAGAGGGCTTCAACCAGATTTTTAATGATTTGGCTGTGGAACAGATCGTCGAAGGCGGGCAAACGATGAATCCTAGCATTGAGGATATCAGCGCCGCCATCACCAAGGTGAATGCTAAATGCGTGTTTGTGTTGCCCAACAATGGCAATGTGATTCTCGCAGCCCAACAAGCAGCAGAACTCACCGAGGACAGACAGGTGATCGTAATCCCCACCAAGAACGTTGCGATGGGTATTGCCGCCGCTGTTGCCTTCCAGAGTGAAGTGAGCGGCGAAGAGAATGCCAAACGTATGGAGGAAGCAGCCCAGCGTGTTCGCACCGGTACCGTGACCTATGCGGTACGTGACAGCGAAATGGATGATCTTCATATTAAGCAGGGTGACATCATCGGTCTTTACAATGGTAAAATTGTGGTGGACGGTCACAATATTCATGATGTTTCCTTCGACTTGATGAAAGAAATCGTGACAGATGATGATGAATTGATCACCGTTTATTATGGCAAGGAAGTTACCCAAGCAGATGCACAGACACTGACTGACGAAATTGCCGATCAGTTTGACGATTGCGATGTTGAAATCCATATGGGCGGGCAGCCGCTATACTATTATCTGATCTCGGTGGAGTAATATGGAACTGAGCGACCTTCAAGGCGTTGGCAAAGCAAGATTGGCAGCCTTACACGCAGCGGGCATTGACTCGTTGCGTGATCTTTTATATGCCGTGCCTTTTAAATACAAGGATTTAGGTGCATGTACCACCGTTACGGATGTGCGTGTGGGCGAACGGCAAACCTTAAAATTGAACCGCGTTGGAGAACCAAAAATCTTCCGCCATGGTAAAATGAGCCGAGTTGCCTGTTCTTTTCAGGATGAGACAGGGGAAATGTTGGGTTGCTGGTTCAACCAGCCATGGATGAAGGATGCGCTGATGAAACGTCAGCTGTTTTTGTTGTTTGGCAAAGTGGACAAAATTGGACGAAAGCTGCAAATCACGAATCCATCTGTGGAGGATAACCTGCGAATTGTGCCGCTCTACCGACCTATTGATGGTGTACCTCAAAAGACGCATGAACATCTTGTGGAGCAAGCACTCGAATATGTGGAGATCATCTGTGCTGAAACATTGCCACAGACAGTGCTTTCTCGATATCAACTCATGAGCGCGCCTGATGCTATATTTGCGCTACATTCACCGGAGAATATGTCGCAAGTTGTGAAGGCACAGGTTCGCTTTGCCTTTGAGCAATTGCTGTGTTACCAGATTGCTGTGCGTGAAATGAAGGGCTTGAAAAGAGAAGGCCGCGCAATGACGATTCCGTCAAGTGCAGAAGCAGATTTCTGGAAAGTGATGCCCTTTACGCCAACCAATGCACAAAAGCGTACACTCACAGAAGTGGATGCTGATATGCAAAAACCTCTTGCCATGGCACGTATGGTTCAGGGCGATGTGGGGTGCGGTAAAACCGCCATTGCGTTTGGTGCAATCCGGCTGGCGGCACAGGCGGGATATCAATCCGCACTGATGGCGCCAACGGAGATTCTGGCTCGTCAGCACTACGAGAGTGCGAAATGCGTGCTGGAACCCATGGGTGTGCGATGCGGGTTGTTTTTAGGTGGGATGGGTATCAGAGAAAGACGTACGGCACAGGCTGCGATTGCATCAGGCGAGTGGCAAGCGGTCATTGGCACACACGCGCTCATCAGTGAAGGGGTTGTATATGACCGCCTCGGTTTATGCATAACGGACGAGCAACACCGCTTTGGCGTTGAGCAGCGCACAAGACTGTTGCACAAAGGCGGAGATGTGCCACCCGACTTATTGGTAATGAGTGCAACGCCTATTCCGCGCACGCTGGCGCTGGCGATGTTCGGAGATTTGGACGTGTCTGTGGTGGACGAATTGCCGCCTGGCCGAACGCCGGTGCAGACGCGCATTGTGCCCGAGGAAAAACGTCGTGACATGTATCTTTTTTTACGTGGAGAGATCGAGAAGGGTCACCAAGCGTACATTGTATGTCCATTGGTGGAAGAGGATGAAGCCGATGAGCAGCGCAAAGCGGTCGAGAGCCACTTCGAATCGCTTTGTCGTGGGCCGCTCAAAGGAATCCCGATGGGACTAACGCATGGCAGACAATCTTCGGCGGATAAATCTGCCGTGCTGGAGGCGTTTACCGAAGGCAAGCTTCGTGCGCTGGTGGCAACCACGGTGATCGAGGTTGGCGTGAATGTTCCCAATGCAACGGTTATGGTTGTTGAAAATGCGGAACGTTATGGACTGGCGCAGCTTCATCAGTTGCGCGGTCGTGTGGGGCGTGGCGGGGGTGAAAGCTGGTGTTTCCTAGTTGCGAAGGAAAGTGAACGCCTGCGAATACTCGTGCGCACAAACGATGGCTTTGAGGTTGCTCGCAAGGATTTAGAACTGCGTGGCCCCGGCGAACTGCTGGGCACGCGTCAGCATGGTGTGTCTCTGCTTCCAAACGGTGTTGAGCTCGCCAATACCAAGCTTTTACACGATGCTGCTGAATGCGCAGAGGAACTCAGCGGCGAAAACGCAGACCCGGCGGTGTACGATGTTGTGAGAACACGCGCCATGGAACTCATGAACAAGGCCATGGGGAATGTGTCCGTCAGTTGATAAATGTTGAGATGACTTACTGCCGACAGATCTAGGCATTCGTACGAGAAATCACTTTGATTTTACTACTTATGAGGAAAAATGATCAAAGGTTGTAAACACACTGAATGTATAATGGATGCTCCATCGAATATTCATTGCAATAGGGTCCTCCGCTTATCGCAGGTTGAAAAAAGCATGCGGTGGATGTACAATATCCTTAGGGAGGAATAGCAATGCACATCGTGCTAGTGAATCCGGAAATACCACAGAATACTGGGAACATCGCCCGCACCTGCGCAGCAACAGGCTGCATACTCCATTTGATCAAGCCACTGGGCTTCTCGTTGGAGGATAAATATCTGAAGCGTGCAGGTTTGGACTATTGGAACATGATGGAATATCACGTATATGATCGGTTCGATGATCTGTTGATACGTTATCCGCATGCCACCATGCACCTGCTTTCCACGAAAGCACCGAGAGGATACACTGAGGTGGCTTATGCACCGGATGATTTTTTGGTGTTTGGCTGCGAAACGCGCGGATTACCGGAAAGCCTGTTAGTCAAAGTGTATGATCGCTGCGTGCGCATCCCGATGGTAGAAGGCGCGCGCAGTTTAAATTTGAGCAATTCAGTCGCAATCGTTACCTACGAGGCGCTTCGTCAGCAGGGATTTCCCTCCCTCCAACAGCAGGGAAATCTGACCGGCCGTGAAGATGCAAGCGAACCGTGGATGGATTATGTATAAGCATATTGGATGAACGGCGGCGAAAGGAGGTATGTGGATGAATCGGGACGAGGACGATACGAACCTGTATCAGCCCACCTATCCACCGCAGCCTGACGATAATGCGGAAGAACAGGACGTTGATTATATCGACTATTCCCAAACCGGATTTGAAGAAGAAGATTATTCGGATTATAACGAAGAACTGGATGATACGCACCGCTTTCATGTGGCAATGAATGTGTTTGATATGATTAGCATTTTAGCAGGCTTGGCAGTAATACTGGTTTTGGTTGCAATTCTTGTCAGCCTTGTAACCTGGCTGCAGAGCGATATCATGCAATCGTTCACATTGCTCACCTCTCAACTGAAAAAGTAGATCGGAGGCGAGCAGATGAAAACATCGTGGGCACAGTTTTCGGAGCAGATCTCCAATTGCACCGCATGCGCGCTTTGCGAAAGCTGCCAGCAAAAAGTGCCGGGACAGGGAGACCCGTGTGCCCCGCTAATGCTGATTGGCGAAGGACCGGGGGAACAGGAAGATCAACAGGGATTGGCCTTTGTTGGCCCCGCAGGGCAACTCCTGACCAAAATGCTGGAGGCAATTCAAATTCCACGCGATCGCGTTTATATCTGTAATATTGTGAAGTGCCGCCCTCCGCAAAACCGTACACCACTACCGGAGGAAATGGCCGCTTGTGAGCCGCATCTGTGCGCGCAATGGGCACTGGTAAACCCTAAGGTGATTTTACTTCTTGGCTCAACCGCCGTGCGCGCTGTGCTGGGAGAGAATTACCGAATCACACGCTGCCGTGGAGAATGGTATGAGCGAAAAGGCGTGCCGGTATTGGCGACCTATCATCCATCGGCGTTATTACGCGATCAAGCCAGAAAACATGAGGCATGGGCGGATTTAAAGCTCGTGCGGCAAAAGTTGGTGGAGCTTGATCATTACCCTGACTTGCTGAAAGGGGAAACCTGATGGCAATAGATGTATTGGAACGATTCAAAGCAGAATGTACAGAGTATTTTTTACGGCTGTGGGATAACGAACCGCAGCCGCTTGTGTTTGGCGATGGCAAACAGGATGCGCCAACGCTAATGCTGATCGGAGAAGCCCCCGGCGAGCAGGAAGCTCGGCAAGGGAAGCCTTTTGTTGGAAAGGCAGGGAAAAACCTGACCGAGTTTTTGCTTGCAGTCGGGCTTTCGCGAAGTGAACTTTATATCAGTAACGTGGTAAAAATCCGTCCATCCAAGGTAAGCGCTGCCGGACGAACTGTGAACCGACCACCTACACAGAACGAAATTGCACAGTTCGCCCCATGGCTGTATCGTGAAATCGCGATCGTGCGTCCCAAAGCGATTGTTACGCTGGGTAATGTTGCGTTGCATGCCTTTGTTCCCAAAGAAGAAACGATTGGTGATTGCCATGGCCATTGGCGGGATATTTGCATCCAAACAACGGATTCAACGATTCGATTATCGTTGTTTGCGCTGTATCACCCTGCTTCTGTTATTTATAATCGCTCACTGGCTACCGTATATGCAGATGATTTGAAAACACTCCAACAGTCGTACGCGCAGAGTGGCGGTTATATGGACAATTGAGCGCGAAAATCGATGGTTTCATTCATTCTTGCGGGACGTTTTGCGTCCATTGTGCTAGCATATGGCCATCACTAAAGGAGGGATAAGGATGATCGATTTTTTGATGGCAAACCTCGCGATCGTCATCTGCTCCATTATTGGCATCCTGCTTCTGGTAGCGGAAGCATTCATGCCTGGTTTCGGCATCGCCGGCATTTCGGGGATTGTGTTGGAAACTGTGAGTATCGTTTTAACTTTCTTACGTCATGGCGGTCTCGCAGCGCTAGGGCATACAGTGGTGGTTCTGGCAATCATCGGCATTGTGATTTCTGTTTCACTTCGCTCAGCGACCAAGGGGCGTCTTTCAAAATCATCGTTGGTTCTCAACCATAGTGAAACCACAGCCGAAGGATATTCGGCTACGGCGGATATGGATGTTTTTCTGGGCAAAGAGGGTGAAGTGACCACTGTACTTCGTCCAACGGGGATGGCAGAATTTGATGGCGTAAAGCTGAATGTTGTTTCTGACGGGGAGTATATACCCAAAGGTACGCATGTGCGCGTAGATCGTGTTGAAGGCGCCAGAGTGGTAGTGCGGCGGCTGGAAAAAAAGCACGTTGCTGAACATACTACAAGCGCATCTGCATAAAAAGTGTCATTATCAATAAGGAGGATTTCCACATGTTTAGTTCCCTGCTCGCAGCGCTGTACACCAATGTGTACGAAAGCCCATCTGAGGTGTCCTCAGTGATGTGGATTGTGTTAGCCATTGCGGCTGCAGTAACTCTGATTATCGTATTCCTGCGCTTCGTTCCGCTGGGGCTCTGGATCACTTCGATGGCTGCCGGTGTCCATGTGAGCATCGGTTCCCTGATTGGGATGCGCCTGCGTCGTATTCAACCAAAGCGGTTGGTGGAACCGCTGATCAAAGCAAGAAAAGCCGGTTTGGATATAACGCTTTCCAAGCTGGAAACGCACTATTTGGCTGGCGGTAATGTAGACCGTGTCATTAATGCATTGATTGCAGCACAGCGCTCCAACATTGAAATGCCATTTGAAAAGGCGAGTGCGATTGATCTTGCCGGTCGCGATGTTCTTCAAGCCGTTCAGATGAGCGTTACCCCGAAAGTAATCGAGACCCCCGTTGTCGCGGCCATCGCCAAGGATGGTATTGAGCTCCGTGCCAAGGCGCGCGTAACCGTACGCACCAATATTGAACGCTTAGTTGGCGGTGCAGGTGAGGAAACGATTATTGCCCGTGTCGGAGAAGGGATCGTCACGACGGTTGGCTCCTCCGAAACGCACAAGCAGGTGTTGGAGAATCCTGACCTGATCAGCCGAACAGTGCTGAGCAAGGGCTTGGATGCCGGTACCGCGTATGAAATTCTTTCCATTGATATTGCCGATGTGGATGTGGGCCGCAACATAGGCGCACAATTGCAGATGGATCAAGCTGAAGCCGACCGACACATTGCGCAGGCTCGTGCTGAGGAGCGTCGTGCAATGGCTGTTGCCCACGAACAGGAAATGAAGGCGGCCGTACAGGAGATGCGTGCCCGCGTGGTGGAGGCGGAGGCAGAAGTGCCTAAGGCTTTGGCTGCCGCGTTGCGTGAAGGCAAGCTTGGCGTGATGGAATACTATCAAATGAAAAACGTGATTGCCGACACTGAGATGCGCGAGGGCATCGCAAAAGCTGCAACACCTGTGCAAGCTTCCGTTGAAACCAATCGCGTAAAAAAGTAATGTGACCTTATGCCGGGAGTCCTTGTTGGCTTCCGGCTTGCAAGGTGAGGTGAAACTCTTGGAAGGCTTAATCATCATCGGCTTGGTACTATTATTCTTTAAATCTATTGCCAAACGTGCAAAAGAGCTTCAGGAAGCAAGGCAGGATGATAATTCCAAAGGCGTACCCATTCGACAGCATATGCTTCATGAGCAAATACGACAACCAGTGAAGACTGTAACCACTCCGGTTAATCAGTCTGAAACAGCCACCGAAGGCGTCGCACAGTACCAAATCATACAGCCCATGGTGATGGCAAACCGTACAGAGAGCCTGAAAGAGGGCAGCCGTGGATTAGAGACAAAAGAAGGCATGCCTTCGACCGAGGGCATGGATACATGTGATCCATCACTGGCGCATGATCGCTGGTTCGGCTTGGAAGCCTATCTCATTCAAGACGAAGAAAAGCCTACGATGGAGATATTGCCTCAACTAACAGATGCTAATGTGCTGGTGCAATCTTTTGTGATGAGCGAAATTTTAAACAGGCCGCATAGATGGGGTGGTTATCTTGGATGATTTGAGAGTGTTGATAGCGGATGACGATGCAGGCATGCGTACTGTAATGCGGCATATCATCGATAAAGTGGACGGATTCCAACTGGCTGGTGAAGCAGAAGACGGCGAAGATACCCTGCAAAAAGCGGAAACGCTTAAACCGCAGGTGGTATTTCTGGATGTTGAAATGCCCAAGATCAGCGGCGTGGACTGTGCTCGTACCATACAGGACATGAACCCCGCGACAGTAATCATCTTCGCAACGGCTCATGATGCATACATGAGCGATGCATTTGAGGTGTACGCATTCGACTATCTGATTAAGCCGTTCAAGGTGGAGCGGGTAGTACAAACACTGGAGAAAATTCGTGAACGTTTGATTTGCCAACCCGCACCTCAGGAAGAAATGCCTCACACGGTTACCGCAAATCGAAAGACGGTCAATGGTCGGTTAATGCTCAGGCATCGTGAAGGCGTAAGCTTTATCGACCTGAATGATATTTTGCTTGTGCAGCGGGAAGACCGCGCTACCGTTCTATATACAAAGGATGATGAACGCTTTGTAACCGGGGATTCGCTGGCTGAGATGGAGGAGCGGTTACCTGAGGATGTTTTTTTCCGCTGCCATAAGAGCTACATCATCAACCTGAATCATATTAAGGATATTACGCCTTACGGCCGTTGGACGTATGTGGTGCGGTTGCAGGGCACCAAGCACGATGCGTTGATCACACATGAAAAGTATGAAGAGCTGGAACATCTTTTTCATTAGAATAACAGGTTCGCTGAAAAATAAGCGCTTATGTTAGTGGGTAATACATAAAAAGCCTGACACTGTGATCAGGCTTTTTATGTATATAATTTGCTCAGATGTTGATGAAATCGAATTCCCTATCATTGAGGCAAAGGTTTTCTATCATGATTTTGTTAATACTCACGGTATGAAGAAAATGACGCTACACAACATTATTGAGGCTTTTCGACATCAGCAAAGTACTAAGCGCTGAAAAACAAGCTAGTATCGCACATGATGCGTCACCAATCAGCATCTCACTGCTACACTTTGAAATGTGCATTCATAAAAATAAAAAAACCTTTGGGAAACCGGATAAAGATTGTTTCTGCTATGCCTGACCTCTACGATAGGGAAGCGCGCAGCACATTCTCAACAATCTTCTTGGTGCATGCTCCTTCGTGCACTTTTTGGCCATCCACATAAAAGGTGGGGACATACCAGTAATCATACTTATCCGCAATTTCCGGATGAATTTTCTCATCAATTTTTTCGATTTCCACCGTGGCAAATTCCGGGTTTTCTTCGGTGAGTTCTTGTAGGTAGTTCATCGCGGCTCGGCAGTAGGGGCAACTGGCAAAGTGGAACATCAGGATTTTTTTCATGAAATAACCTCCTTTTATTCAAGCGAAAATGGAGCCACATAAATTGGAAGATACTGGAGTTCTCCATCCAAATGTACGCTGTGAAAAAGTGAAAGAGCTTTGCTGTGAAACATTACAGGTGGGAGTAGGACGGTCGAATCTTCATCCTTGAGCACCGCTTTTCGTGCCAGCGTGATGTGAGGTACCAATGGTTTGGAATCAAACGTTTCTCCGGTATGCGCTAGATTTTCACGTAGCGCTACATTCAAGGAAACTAGCGCCGCGGAAGGTTTCAGTCCGGCATAGAGAATAGCGTTGGACGTTTCGCCGAACCAACCAAGCGACGAAAGCATCAGAGGGAAAACTGCGGTGTCGTCTGCAACCTTTTTGAGTAGCTCTTGCAACAATGCTAAACGATCCTTGTCGCGTTCTCCAAGATAAGCAAGCGTGATATGGAAAAGCGCTGACGGTACATAACTAGCCGGTATTTTGGTCTGCAACGAGCCTGAAAAGTTCGCGAGGACTTCTCGTACAGAAGCATCGAGATCGAGCCCAATGAACAGTCGCATAACCATCGCCTCCATGCTGCATGGTACTGCTTGGCAGTATCATACGCGCCTACAGTGGGAACGTCAAGAGGGTTTGCGGGACAGAACTTGATGTAACGGGCAAAAGAAAGTCGGATATATGATGCCAATGTTTCTCGTCACCAGTAGCTAATGAAGCGGATGATGATGTATCATGATATGAACGCGACAGAATGGAACAGAAAATTTTCAACGGTTCTTGGTTAATCCTTCAGCGTTAGTAATGTGGAAAAGGCAACCGTGGCTTCTCCGATAATCCTGACTTCAACAGGTTCATTATTGTCGATGCGTACCCATACTTCCATAGTGCCAGTGCGGTTTATGGTTTCACCTTGCATAGCGACAAAAGTGACTTCGTTACCTTGTGACCTAAAAAATCCGAGATGGCAGAGATATGCTCCCAATGGACCGTTGGCATTACCGGTAACAGGGTCTTCTGGGATACCGATGGCGGGTGCGAACATCCTGCCATGTACGAGAATGGTTTCCGTTGGGTGAAGTGTGAATACATAAAAACCTTTGCAGCCGATTCGCTGGCTTACCTGAACCAGCCTATCCATGCTTGGGGTAAGGCGGTGCAGCAACGAACTGTCACGAATGCCGATCATCACCTTGGAATGCCCGGTGGATACAATGGTTACGGGGCAATCAGGCCGTATATCCGTCGCTGTGATGCCCAACGCATCCAACAGCTGTAACTGTGCATCGCCGATCAGTGTCTCGCCGATGGTGATCGCACCTTGCGTCATTATTATGCGGTAATCATCCCCAATTGGCACAATATCCACGGGAAGTATGCCAGCACCCGTCTTTTGGTATATGCGCGTTGCTCCGAGTTTATTTTCCAAAGCTCGTACGTAATGTGCAGCAATCGTTGCATGACCGCAGATAGGCACTTCGCTTTGCGGAGTGAAGAACCGTACCCATATATCGTGTGTGTTGTCCGTTGGAGAAAGGATAAATGCTGTTTCGGAGTTGTTTAATTCCCGTGCAATTTGCTGCATTTCAGTATCGGACAATCCATCCGCATTAGGAACTACGCCCGCCGGATTACCGGACAGCTTCTGTTTGGTGAAGGAATCCACCTGATAAATGCGATAGGTTCTCATAGTGACCCTCCCGTAATCAAGATTGGCAAGAACATCGCTTAATTCTATCACAGAACACAAGTGTTGTTTGCAACAAGATCGAATTTATGGCGCCGTCATTGGTTGTGTGATGAAAAGCAATGAGAAAATATATTCTTCCCAACGCATTGAGAAAAACATGCTTTCTTTGCCTATCTCCCACGATGAATGATTACTGATCTGCTGTGAATATTGATGGCAAAGAGAAACCCGGCCAGACAATGACAGGCCGGGGAAAGGGGTAGATGATAAAGGCAAGATCCGAAGGGAAACTAACGCACGACGCCTTTCATCGCGTTGCCGTGTTCACGGCGGGCGAGCCCTGAAAACGCACGGTTAATGAGGTAATAAATTAAGGCGACCACAAGATACAGCACAAGGATGTCTTCTGCGGTAACAATGGTGCGATGTGCAGCCACAATCTTGCTGGTAAAGGAAAGCTCATAGGTGCCGACGATGGCACAGAAGGATGTATCCTTAATGGTAGTTACAAATTGGGAAATCAAAGGTGAGCGAATTCGGCGCAGAGCCTGTGGTACAATAACATGCCATAGTGTTTGCATGCGGCTGAAACCTTGCGAGGTAGCGGCCTCCCATTGACCTATGCCGATTGAGTTGAGGCCGCCACGAACGATCTCCGCGACGATCGCAGAGGTGAACACAGTCATGGCAGCGATGCCGCTTTCCAGCGGCGGAAGCTTGGTCATAAAACGCATGGAGATAACAAACAGCGTAAGCGGGATGTTACGTACCACTTCGATATAGATAGCTGCGATCCAGCTGATCAGTTTTTCTTTGGAATGGCGCATAAGGCCAAGAATAGTACCGAAAACAAGACTCAGCGCAATCGATACTGCGGCGATGTACAGCGTGTTGAGCAAACCTTGCCCTAAAAACAGCAGGATTTTGGGGGTAAAGACGACCTTAAAGGCGTTCGTCCATTTATCAAACATTGCGAACGCTCCTTTTCTCCAGATAACGGGCCAATAGTGATATGGGCAAGCAGATGCATAGATACAACACGCCTGTCATTACAAAGGTTGGCCCGTAAATCAGGTTGCTACCGCTCCAGCTGTCAGCACAATACATCAGCTCACCACCCGCGATGACTGCCAGCACGGATGAGTTTTTGATTAAATTCACTGCCTGGTTCGTCATGGGGGGCAGACCGATTTTAATTGCCTGTGGCAAAATCACGTAGCACATGGCTTGCAGATACGAAAAACCCTGGCTGCTGGCAGCCTCCATTTGACCGGTGGGCACAGCCTTGATAGCGCTGTGAACAATATCGGCTGCATAGGCTCCCGTATATAATGCCAAGCCCATCACGCCTATGACGATCACGCTCAGCCGAACTCCGAGTTTTGGCAACACATTGTAGTAGATGAAGATCTGAATGACCAGCGGTGTATTCTGAAAAAAAGAAAGATAGCCCTTGCAAAGAGAAATAACCAAACGGTTACGCCCACAGAGCAACACGCCAACCACAAGGCCAATAACCAGTGTAAACGCAAGCCCAAGCAGCGAAATATAGAGCGTGCGTAAAAAACCGTCCACAAAAAAAGCCCAATCCTTAAACCAGGCTTGCCAGTTTTGAATGGAAAAAGGTCCTGACACAGTTTCACATCCCTGCGCACGAACGAATGGGAGCGGAGGCGAATACCAATTCCGAACTGGAACCGGCATTCATGCCTCCGCTCACTCATTCTCTCATGCGGCGTTATTTACGGAGCGACAGTAGCGGTTACTTCGGGGGTCGGGGTGGCGGCGGCCAATTCGGCGGCTGCTTCCCACAACGTTACACCAAGCTCGTCCACTTTCGCCCAATCTACAGCGGGCAGAGTCCATTTGGTAACCAGTGCATCCAGCGAACCATCAGCACGCATAGAGGCGATGGTATCATCTACAACCTTGAGCAGGCCGGTGTTGCCCTTCTTGAGTGCTACGCCATAGGGCTGTGCGGCGAAGGTATCGGCAAGCAATTCGGTGGTATCGTCCACATAGCCGTTCAGGATAGACTTGTCCACAGAGAAGCAATCGATGCGGCCACTGCTCAAAGCGGCTTTGATATCGGGGTAGGTGGGGAACTCAGAAAAGTTGACCGTGATGCCCGCTTTATCGGCGGCAGCCTGCAGGGCATCCTTGGTAGTGGCGGCCTGAGCCACACCAATGGTCTTGCCCGCGAGGTCGGCGAAACTCTTGATACCGCTGTCCTTATTCACAAGCAGGCCGATGGCATCGATAAAGTAGGGTTTGGAGAATTCATATTGCAAGATGCGATCGGGCTTGATGGTAAAGGTAGCGATGACCAGATCCAACTCGCCGGTATCCAACAGCGGGCCGCGGGTCTTGGCAGTAACCGCGGTGAATTCGACGGCATTCGCGTCACCAAGAATGACTTCAGCCAGCTTGTGAGCAAGGTCGATTTCAAGCCCTTCGAATGCGCCACCCAAATCCTGATAACCGAAGTTGGGCACGTCTGCCTTTACACCGACCAGGAGCTTACCACGCTGTTTGATGGCGGCTACCTCAGCCGAATCCTCAGCCATTGCAGGTATGAAGGTAACCAGTGCGAACATCAGGACCAGTGTGAAACAAAGCAGTTTTTTCATTTGTCTCCATCCTCCCGTTTCTTAGTGTAATATTTTCCCAAGGAATGTGGTGGTGCGATCGTTCCTGGGATGATGAAACACCTGATCGGGTGTGCCATCTTCAAGAATGGTGCCTCCGTCTAAAAATAGGACGCGATCGGCGATGTGCTCGGCGAACTTCATTTCATGTGTTACGAAAAGCATGGTGATTTGCGTTTCTTTTGCAACACGCTCCATGATATCAAGCACTTCCTGAATCATTTCCGGATCAAGCGCCGAGGTCGGCTCGTCAAAAAGCATGATCTTGGGGCGCATGGTAAGGGCGCGGGCAATAGCGACGCGCTGCTGTTGACCGCCGGAAAGCTGGCTTGGGTATGCATCTGCTTTATCGGCGATGTTTACCTCACGTAGATTGTTCATGGCACGCTCTACAGTTTGTTCCTTCTTTTCGCGTTTCAGCACGACAGGTGCCATGGTCAAGTTTTCAAGTACCGTTTTATGAGGATAAAGGTTGAAGTTCTGAAACACCATACCGATATCCTGCCGAGCCTGGCAGAGCATTCGGTTACTCATACTGGAAATGGCTACACCGTCGATGAAAACGTTTCCCTTTTTTGGACGTTCAAACATGTTTATGGTGCGTAATAGCGTACTTTTGCCACTGCCACTGGGGCCGATGATGACTGTTTTGGAGCCTGAAGCGATTTCGAGACTGATTCCTTTCAAAACATCTAACGGCCCAAAACTGATGTAAACATCATCAAAAACGATCAATCCATGACCCTCCTAACGATAATGAGAAAAAGCACGACGTGCGTGAGAGCCACTTTGCTCCGCACGGCGCACCGCACTTTGGATTAAAACCATTGTATCGCAGGCATTTGAATAAAGTCAATCGAATACTTGCAAAATACAATACAAATACAATCGAAGTAACCATCATTTGCATATTTGACAAAGAGAAAGTTCGTTTACTGCATCTAGGGTGAGTTGCCATGACGAGTCGAGACGGACGTAATGATGGCGAACGTATATGGTTTTTGTTTTCGACTGCAAAAAACTGATTCGTGATTGTTGAGGAAGAAATAGCCATGCACCAACTTTGCAATAACACTAACGGTTTCGTTGAATGCATTCAGCAATGACAGGCACCTCAGTGAAAAGCTTGACACAGGATTTGCTTGTGCATGCATTCGGGATGCTCGGCGGTTGATGCGGATAGGGTAGAAACATGAAACAGTAACTACACTCGGCTGGAGAAATAATCTAAATGATTCAATTTAGACAATTGATAGAAAACAGAGTGATTGCTTTGGTTGAACTTGATGTATGGGGGAGAACAGCACAATTTCTCGTTGCCGTGTGCTGTTATGTTGAATTCATATCATTCTTCTATCGTGACTATCTGTGCATGAATCAAACAGGAAAACAATACTCATCAAAACCTGAGGAGTACAATCAGAATATGTGCTATAATTGATGAAAAGTCGAGGTGATGCATGATGAAGAATGACCGTCTGTTTCAAATTGTATATCTTTTATTGGAAAAGGGCACTGTAACAGCACCAGAGCTTGCAAACAGGCTGGGCGTGTCAGTACGCACCGTGTATCGGGATGTCGATGCTCTTTCCCTCGCAGGTGTACCGGTATATTCGGCCGTTGGCAAGGGAGGCGGAATCTCATTGATGGCTGGTTACTCCTTTGATAAAGCGCTGCTTTCCGATTCTGAACAAAATCAGATTCTGTTTGCCATACAAAGTTTGCGGGTGACGGATCAGCCTGTGGGAACATTGCTAGATAAGCTGGGAGGCATGTTCAAGAAGCAATCTGTGAATTGGATTGAGGTAGATTTTTCCCGATGGGGGATGGCGCGGGTGGATACCAAGCGGTTTGAGGTGATTCGCAAGGCGATTATAGAAAAGAAGGTTCTTTCGATTCAGTACTGCGGTGCTTCAGGGGATACTTCTTTGCGTTCCATTAAGCCGTTCAAGTTGATTTTCAAGGATAAAAACTGGTATCTCCAAGCCTACTGTCTGAAAGCTGATGATTATCGGTTGTTCAAAGTGGGTCGTATCGTAGAATTATCGCCTACGGGAGAAACATTTTCGGAAAACTATCCGGATGCGCCTTCGCTAGAAGTGGCGATTACCTCACCTGTCTATGCCTCTTTTCGTCTCAAACTGCTTTTTAGCCCGACAGTGGCTTTTCGTGTATACGATGAGTTTGACCGTGACTGCATTGAGAAGCAGTTGGACGGTTCCCTGCTTGTATCGGCGGCCTTTCCACTGGATGGGTGGGGTACAGGCTATTTGCTTACCTTTGGTACCGACGTGCAGATCATCGAACCTCCTGAAGCGCGTGTAAGGTTAGCCAATCATATCAAAAATGTATATGATCATTTCAAAACCTGACAATCAGCTGTCTGGTTATCGGTCATAGAATGATAGTATTCAAGGTGGTATCCGTATAGATGGTTTGGGAGGTGATCACGATGGAGGATAAGTATTGTCAAAGCTGCGGTATGCCAATGGGAAACACGAATGAACTGTATGGCAGTGAAAAGGATGGCACCAAAAGCACCGATTACTGCATGTACTGTTATCAGAATGGCGAGTTTACCGCTGAGTGCACAATGGAGCAAATGATGGATTTTTGTGTACAGCCAATGGTAGAGAATAGTCCTGGCATGACCGAAACCGGCGCTCGAGAAATCATGAAGGACGTCTTCCCGATGCTCAAACGCTGGAGAACAGCCTGACGTTGATAGGCGCGGGAACAAACTCCGCGCCTGTTTCCTGATCACAGCAGGTTTAAAGCACAATAAGTTTTTGGGGAAGGTGTTTACGAAACATGACCAGGAACTGGAATGAATTATTTACGAAAGATAATCAACCGGATATCGTCCAGTTGGCGGAATACATTGCAATCCCACAGTGGGGAGAGCTTTGCAACTATATTGAAAGCGCCTACAATGTGCAGCCGCGGATGGAGCACAGCACCTGTTCCGGGGCTCGGGTTGGAACGTGAAATATAGAAAGGCGTCCAGATCACTCTGTACACTTTACCCTCATCATGGTTTCTTTACATGCCTGATTTGTATTGGCGGTACGGAAGCTGTTGAAGTGGAATTATTGCTGGAAACGTGCAGTGAATATGTTCGACAGCTTTATGCAACTGTGAAACCGCTGAACGCTACACGGTGGCTGATGATCGATGTAACAAACAGTGATGTGCTTGCAGATGTGAAAACATTGATTGGTTGCCGTGCCAAACGAAAGTAGCACCTATAGAATACGAAATACGTAATACAGGTACATCCATGCATACAGGCACTGTGCCCATAAAATGTATAGCCTACATCCAATGCCGCAGGAAAATCAAAACAGGAATAATGAATTCCATGCGGTTTGAGATGCAGCAATATGATTCCGCTTGGAAATGCAACCCTGAATAACCGCAGTTTCTAAATCGAAAGGAATAGAACAATGGAATCGATTGAGGAGTGGGTAGAAGGTTTACGGAATCCGAATAACCAGATCGCATATACCTGTCTGCAACAGTTACAGGCAGTCTGCAGGGAATCGAATAAAGCATATTCATTTTTTGACACATATGCTGAAATGATGATGAGCGAGCACTCCTATATTCGCACCCGTGGGCTGCTCATGATATCGGCTTGCGCTCAGTGGGATGAGGAGTACCGAATTGATGAATTGATTGATGAATACCTCAAGCATGTTGAGGATATCAAGCCCATCAGTGCCAGACAATGCATCCAGACGCTTCCGCACATGGCACGTTATAAACCGGACCTTATACCGGAAATAGTGAGCGCATTGCACAGAGTAAACCTGTTTCGCTATCCAAACACAATGCAACCGTTGCTGCAAAAAGATATTAGCGATGCACTGAAACAGATACATGAGCTTATGCAAAAAAAACTGATTTATAAACTGGGCATAGCCCAGTTGAAATCAGCCGATATAACGATTTGACGTTTATGCCATCTGATCGCGATCAGATGGCAGTTTGCGTTTTTATTTCGATTCGAATGAAGAATTAGCTTCAATACCGTAACTTTCTGTAACATAACATTCTGTTGCCTCTGGCGATTGTTGATCAAAAATCAAGCGCTCCTGATCACCAAGGATATCAAAAAACCATTTTCGTTTTAAGAGGATGTTGGCATAAGCGGATGCTTATATGCTGAAAGGAGGTAATTTATGTATGAAGTCGAATATGGTATAAACGGTATTAATGAATATTATCTTGCTTTTCCTGATAGCGGTGTATGTCATCGCAGATGCAAACAAGTTGGTTTGGGAACCACTGCTGAAAGATCATTTTTTCTAGGGCAAGTGCGTATGAGATGATTCAAAACCATGGACTATGGGTATTTTTAGGGCGGAGGCAAATCGCAGGGATGGGATTGTCCATGATATACAGCATTTGTTTCACATTCTTTTTGGACATGCGATTTGTGTCCCACTCATGACGGCTCAACAAAGAGGAAGGACAAAGTCATGAATAAAATACTCAGTTTCTTTGATACAAAGCCCTATGATAAGGAATGGTTTGATAAAGCGAATACGGAGTATGAAATCCGTTATATTGAGAGTAAGCTGACACCTGCTACGGTTGGCTTGGCGGCCGGGAGCGATGCCGTATGCGCTTTTGTGAATGATACGCTGGACGCAGAGGTGATCAACAAACTTCACGATATGGGTGTGCGAGTGATTGCCATGCGCTGTGCCGGTTACAGCAATGTGGATTTTAAAGAGGCTTATGGTAAAATTAATGTTGTGCGTGTTCCCGCTTATTCTCCTTATGCCGTAGCTGAGCACGCCATCGGACTGCTATTGGCAGTGAACCGCAAGTTGACTCGGGCTTACAACCGCACACGTGATTTTAACTTTAGTTTGATCGGCCTGACAGGGGTCGATTTGCATGGGAAAACGGTGGGTGTAATTGGTACGGGTAAAATTGGGCGAACGTTCATTGCCATTTGTAAGGGTTTCGGCATGCGGGTGATCGCCTATGACGCTTACCCCGCAAAGGATTCGGATATTGATTATGTATCAATGGATGAGCTTTTGGCGCAGAGCGATGTCATTTCACTCCATTGCCCACTAACGGAGTTGACCCGACATATTTTAGATACCGATGCGTTTGCGAAAATGAAACAAGGTGTGTTTATCATTAACACATCACGCGGCGCTTTGGTCGATACCGAGGCATTGTTGGATGCGTTGAACAGTGGCAAGGTTCGTGGTGCCGGTTTGGATGTGTATGAGGAGGAAGCGGAGTTGTTCTTTGAAGACAATTCGGGCAACATCATGAAGGATGATGTGCTTGCCCTTCTGGTGTCGCGTCCGAATGTGGTGCTTACCTCTCATCAGGCATTTCTGACGGAAGAAGCGCTTCAAAACATTGCACAGACGACGATTGCCAATCTGGATGAATTTTTTAGCGGAGGCATGCTGACCAATGAAGTGTGCTACCGCTGTGATATCGGCAAGGTAGTGGAAGATTGCCGAAAGTGGCGCAAGGAGCGCTGCTTCTAGTCTTTTACCAATCCCAATATTGATTATTGATAAAGGAGGCTTCTTCATGGAGGTTACCGTCAAAAGGACATGGATTAAAGTGGGTGTATTGCTGAGTTTTCTGGTGATGGTTACAGTGAATGCGCTGGCGAATATATTGCCGATTAACGGCATCAATACCGGTGCGGCTGCGGATCGCTACCCCAATCTGTTTACCCCTGCCCCGCTTACCTTCGCTATCTGGGGCGCAATTTACCTCGCGCTGTTGGTTTATGTCATCTTCCAGTTGCAACCTGCCAAGGCTAGCGATGATACCGTCAGGCAGAAGACGCTTGAAAAGGTAGGGAAGCTGTTTATCTTTTCTTCGCTACTGAACACGGCTTGGATTTTCACCTGGCATTATAATCAGATACCCCTTTCTGTCGCTGTCATGTTGTTGATTTTACTGAGCCTGATCCGTATTGGCTGGCTCTTGCGTGAACCCCATTGTTCACCTAAGGAAGAGATTGCTCTGCGGATACCTTTCGGTCTATATTTTGGATGGATCACGGTTGCGACGATTGCCAATATTACTGTGCTGCTGGTACAACTGGGGTGGAATGGATTTGGTATCACACCTGAGGTATGGACAGCTATCATTATCGCCGTAGGCGCATTGATTGCTACCTCGACAATGTACAGCGTGCGCAATGTGGCATACGGTTTGGCAGTTATTTGGGCATTTTCGGGCATCATGAACCGACATTTATCTCCCACATGGTATGGTGGGCAGTATACATTGATTGTTGTGGTAACCAGTATATCAATTGGCGTACTGTTGGCTACTTTGGTAGCGACTGCTGTTCATACGCGTAAGGTGGGCACTTGCAAAGTACCTAAATAAGGCAACGCAGTATTGACCAACAATGCTGCTCTTAAGCTGCTTGGATGCTACAACTGACAATCAGAAACCGCCGGTGGTTCCAACTGAGGAGCCATCGGCGGGTTTTTCTTAGATTGTCTTAGAGCAATTGGAGGGGAGATTATTCACCAAGAGTTACCAGGTATGAGCGGTATCGCAACCCATTCTGGAGAGGATCAATACAGCGAAGTATACTCGTTGATCAGATCCGAGAGCGCCTGTTCATCTGTGGGGTCAATACTCAAGAAGCACTGCGGATCGTTGCTGGAGTCGCCGTTTGTGCTATCATACTCAGTCCAGTTGAGCCATACGAACAGTTTGCTGGGGTCACTGGTCGGCTTGGCACGGCTGAGAATATCGGCAAAACGTTGCATAAAACTGATATACTGATCGGCGTATGTGTCACTCTGCTTTGAGTACCCGCTGATGTAGAGGTTTACGGGGATCTCAACGTGCTCACCATCCGTCCAGGGTACATTGTAGAATGTCAGGCTCAAGTTCATGCTATCGTTTTCCAGCGCCAACGGAGATGCGATATGCTTCACCGCTTCCTTTAATCGAGCGGTGGTATCGGCTTTCATGTGCTTGTTGAAGGTTTCCATCATTAGTTTTACTGTCTTGGGGGTTTCAAAGCGGAGATTGTGGTAATCGGCAAAACGCTGCTGGGAAACAAAACCATCCGTTGAAATGCCCGAGAGCGTTTGCTCGTTGCCAATGCTGTAACGCATATAGTTATACTGGTCGTTGTTAAGGTTCTGGATGGTCGTTTGTTTCCGGTAGTAATCGTTGCTGATGAGCCCCAAGCTCTGCGATTCGCTGACCAGACTATCCCAGATGGCCTGACTCTCCGCTTTGGTGAAGGTCGAATCCACCGATAGGCTTTGTATCTCAGAATTTTGCGGGAAAGCATGAATGGCAGTTTGGTAATCATCACTTTCGGAGCGAAGCTCATTGAGCGTATCGATGTTTTTGAATATTATGGTGCGATCAATACTCAGTCCATTGGTGAGCTTCAGGGTAATGGATTCGATGACCTGATATTGGCTATATTCGTCATAAGAAGAACGATTAGGATTGTTTACCCGATCCACAGCATCCGAAAGTGTGTCTGATACATATTTCTTCATACTTTCGGAGGTGTACGCGATCTTTGACACTAACAGCGTGGTGTATTCTGTTTTACCGTAACGATAATCATGACCGCGGAAAGTGACGGACGAGATTTCGTCAGGTTTGGGAGTCGTATTGAGCATGCTGTTCGAAATCCCTCCAATGCTCAGCGAAATGCCAAACGCCAACGCACCTGAAACGAGAAACAGAGGCAGTGAAAACAATATCTGCTTCACACTGCGCGAGGCGATTACCTGATATACAACAAAAACCAGGAATGCGATCGCGACGAGCGCACCGCCATACATGGAAATTAAAGGTTTGTTATCCACGGTGATCATGAGCATCGCGGCAAAGGCGAGCAAGCAGGCGGTTATGGCAGCCCAGATATTACGTCCGGTGCCATGTTCCGCTGTTTCACTGGGTCTGCGGAGAAACAGCCAAGCAGCCAGACACAGTTCCAAAGCCAATGGAATTAGTGAATACAGCGTATAGGAGAGATTCACCATAAAAGGAATGTAAACACCGCGGGATTGCGCAACAACAAGACTGGTAGCGACGTTGGACATGGGGTTAAGAAATGTGCCTAAATCCAACCAACCAATGATTGAAGTTTTAGCAACGACGCCGCGGGCAATGATGAACTGCACAAACCGTGGGAGGAACAGCACAACGCCTGTGGAGGCGAGCGCGGTAAGGAAGGTGCCGGAAAGCGCGCAGCCGATCGCGGTAGCGGCGTAAACCAGCATGGCGGCTACAAAGTAGAACAGAATTGTCAGAGGAACATAGGCGGGTACAAAAGGGATGCCCCCAACCAACTGCATGCCCAGCATCACCAGCACATTAAGCAGGATGGTGCCGCCCATCCATGTGGCGGTAGCAAGCGTTGTGGAGAGGTAGATGTCCGTACGCTTCACGGGCAAGCTATGAAACAGGTCGCTTGCGGAACGCTGAAACAGAAAGGAGAAGCCGTACATCCCAAACACAATGGCCGTAAATACGTAATAAACAAGCACTGGCGTCATGCCGATAGCGGTGGTGGAATAACCGCGTGTATATTCCCCAAAACAATCCTGTCCGCCGGTAATGATGGTATAAATCAACGTCGCTACCGCCAGTGCAATACCAATCGGCGATAGGCGCTTGAACGTTTCTTTGTACATTTTCATTTGATGGTTCCTCCTTCGGCTGTATCAAATGCATAGCCGAGTGCTTCCATTTCGTAGATAAACACTTCTTCCAGCGTTACAGGCAGTGTTTCCAATAACAGGGGCGCTTTTGCGTTGAGCAGGGCACGGCTCTTTTCCTTGTCGCCGCGTACAACCAGCGTGGATACACTGCCCTGTCGGGAAACATTGAGCACATCCAACCCATCAAAA
>Ga0302293_10000108_pt1 | contig 48204 bp, 35 predicted proteins | sample III_Fen_N2_2_FD_198758 | JGI IMG/M metagenome (GOLD analysis project Ga0302293, IMG submission 198758) | Peat permafrost microbial communities from Stordalen Mire near Abisko, Sweden - III_Fen_N2_2 | ecosystem: Environmental > Terrestrial > Soil > Wetlands > Permafrost | place: Sweden: Abisko...
ATGCCAGATCATCCTCATTATTTCGAGGGTTTTCAGGAGTTAAAACGGAATCGTTTAGATGCCCGTTCTGCTCAGGACGAACGATCAGAGACCCGACAATGGAGGTCAAAAAATGTGTGGATTTAGCCACCGGATTTGTCCCTTGATTTGTTTTGATTCCTTGATTGTTTCCAAGGGTGTTTTTATGTTTATTGTTACGCTCTTTCGCAGTTTTTGAATCTAGGTGCTGTTGATTTGAATTGAAAAGTGAACTATTATTTTCAGTTCCGGAACCAGATGAAGCAGATTGTGTGATATGGATTGTGTTTGATGCAGTCAGATTATTCGACGTCGCCTCATTGCCGGTTGTTATAGAATCATTCGTTTGAAGCGGTTTCATTGATTGGCTCATTGAAATCGGTGCACCGATAAATGAAAAGTCAATGTGATTTGCCGGAAACAAAAAGAAATAAGAAAAGGAAAGTGTGCCCAGGAATAAACCTGTGAACACAAACCACCAGAAAAAAGGACGTCTTTTTCTTGCTGGCGGGAAAAGTTCCTTTTCGAGGGCTGGCCAAATGAAATCAGGAGCAGGAATGGTATGTTCCTCCAACTTTTCACTGAGCAGTTGCTGCAATTTCGGATCGTCATTATGCTCTTTCATAACGCGTGTTTTTTAGCAATAGAAGTGTTCTTTTCTAAAGCGAGTTTCAATTCTTTTTTAGCATCGTGAAGTTGCGATTTTGAGGTTCCTTCGCTGATTCCTAGCAGTTCTGCAATTTCCCGGTGATTGTATCCTTCAACATAATAAGCATTGAAAATTTGTTTTCTTCCCGGGCTCAATTTGTTGATGTAAAATAATATTTCGTCAGCATCCATTTCAGCAATGAAGTCGGTTTGAATAGCATCATTTTCACCGATTTCATGCGTCATTTGACTGTAAACTTTTGCGTTCTTTTTTTTGTGTTGCGCCAAACTCGTGTGAATGGTGATGCGTTTGATCCACGCTTTAAAATTTGATTCTTTGCTGTATTGATGTAAATTTTTAAAGATGTTGATAAAGCTTTCTTGCAATGCATCCTGTGCGTCATCAGGAGTGGAAGAATAACGAATACACAAAGCATAGAGCCATGAACTGTAGTATTGATACAATTCATGAAAGGCTCGTTGATCGTTCTTTAAACAACGGTCAATTAACGCAATATCTCTTTCCTGTGAGTCGATAAACTTAGTATACTTATTTGAAGGAGTTAACTTAGTTCAAAAAGGTTGGGTAAAAGTAATTTTTTTGAAAAATTAATTGGATCGAAACCTAGGATTGAGTATCAAATTAAACGGCTTGTGAATTAGTGAGTTCGAATACACTTAGGGTAAACCGGTTTAAAAGTCAGTAAAAGTAGACTTTTTTGATGCGCTTGGGGGGGCGATTTCCTATTTATTAGCACATCACAGTCTCCCATCCGCCTGAGGCGGAAATGAAAATTACACATGAATTTAAAGCTAATAATGGAAACAAGTTTCCATTTTGATTCGTGGATCAGCCTTGGCTGACTATTCGTAAAGAATTGTACACAATACGTTCCGCCTCAGGCGGATTAATTCGTGGTGGAGAATATGCAGTACGTCACATTCTAAGAGGGGTGTGCTCTTTAATAGTAAATTACCCTTGGGGGAGGGTGAACTTTTCAAATTTGCCAAATGGGCAATTTGAAAATAAGGCAATTTTCTAAGCAAATTTCCCTCAGATTTCTCAGAAAAACGCCTTCACTTCCATACCACCCGCATGCACTGTTTTCGACCCCTGTGACTGACGACCATTGTACTGAATGGAAAGTTGCAGGTTTTTGGAAATGGTGCGTTGGTAACCAATATTCCACACTAGGTTCTTACCGGCTTTTAGAGCTTCCAATAACTCAAAGCCGAGTGGTGAATTGGCGTTTCCGTCAGAACTGATTTGAATGAAATTAAACTGACCTTGCAAACTTCCTTTTTGTGCTTGGTTGTACTTGGCCGTTAATCCGATGTCGCGTACTTTGGCAAATTCACCACCGTATTGTGCCGCATTGGATTTGTCAGAAAAACGACTTTCGATGCTAAAACGCAACGAGGTATTCGGCTGAAACACAAGTGAAGGTTTGATGATCCAATAATTCAATTCATAATTTCTTCCGGTGGTGTAATCAACCGATGAGGTTTTTAATCCGCGCTCAAACGAACTCAACACACTCCATTCTTTCGAAATATTCCAGCGGCCGTTAATTTCGTGCGACTCATTGCTTTTTCCATCGTATCCGGTAGCTAGTAAGGTTTTAGATTGCACATTTTGGTATGAATAATCAAAACCGAAAAGCGAGCTGGTACGGTTAAAATAAAACGTGTGTTTCATGTTGCTGGAGGTGCTGATGAGGTTGGCATCATCGATACGACCGTTGAACGGATTGTAAGCATTTAGGTTATCAAACGAACTGGTTTTTCGCTGAATCCGGAACCGCGATTGGGTGGAAAACCGTGTCAGGAATTTCTTAACGCCTACTTTATTTGCCCAAATCCGCTCCGGACGAATGATGAGACTTTGGTTGTATTCATTGCTGTAGGTGTTGATGTAATCGTTACTTGGCGTAAACACGCGAATGTAGCTGGCCTGATCGGCATAAGCGGCCAACTCAAATTCGTTGAGGTCTTTCACATTATCGCCGTTGTAATCAATCCAGGTATAGACCCCTTGACCGTCGTTGACTTTGATGTAAATGAATTCGCGTTTTTGTTCCAATCCGGCGCCGATCTCATAAAAAGTGGTGAGCGTAATGGCACTTTTCCAGAGTTTGATTTCATGATCAACCCTTCCGTTGGTGGTGTTTTCCGGTTTCTGGGTAATGAGGTTGGTATCCAATATTTCCAATGTCCGGTAATTCCCCACCAGTACCAAGCGTTGATTTTTCAATGATTTCAAAGTCCATTCACCACTAATGGTGCGTGCCTTGGCCACATTGGTCAATCGTGTACTGTCCGATTTTTTATCCAACCGTTCGCGGTAGCTCAACCGAAATTCGCCCGCTGTGGTATCGCCGAAAACAATGTATCCCTGATAATCAAAGAAGGAATACGAATTCAACGCAAGTAACGAATCGCCAGTGTTGAATCGGTTCCACTCTTGGTCGTCTTTGTAACCAACACGAATTTTTTTGCCTATTTCCTGCGAAACATCGAGTTTGTGCCGAACAAATTGATTGTCGTTAGCGGTTTTCGAACTCAAGGCGCTGGCATCCCAGGTAACGCGCAATCCCTTTTGTCTCCAATTGGCCGCACTGTGCAAGCGGTATCCGGTAAAATCGGTCCCGATCTTAAACTGCTGTGCGTTGAGCGAAACCTGTCCGTATTTGATGTGTCCGAGTGCGGAAGAAAGCGTTGAATAGACCTGATTGCCTTTGAATCCTTGATTTCGGGTGTTCCAATCGCGGTCAAATTCAACCGAACGGTACTGCTCTATGGGCTTGAAATACGGATCCAATGCTTCCACCTCGGCTTTGTTGGTCCACGACCATTGTTGAATGCTATCGCGCCCAAAAGGAAGTACGTGTTCTATTTTCGAACGCATGGAAAAACCTCTGTCATCAAATCGGTCGAGGGTAGAAAAGGTGTTGAGGTCGTAAGTGCTCATTCCGAGTTCGGAAGTCACTTTTAAACGGTCGTTGAAACGGTAGGTTCCACCGGCAGTGACCAATTGTTGTTGTTTCGGGGTAATGAGCAACGATACCGGAGCATAATCACCTTGCGAAATTCCGCCTACAGGTTCCACCCATTTGTAAACGCGTCCCAAAGCGTTGAATTTCTCAAAGACGTAATCACCTTTTCCAGGTCCCACGAAGGTGAAATTGACTTTGTATTTCGCGAAGTTCGGATCAACAGAAACCACCAAAACACTGTCGTATCCAAGCGAATCTTTGAGTTGGTACAACACCAGGTTTTCACTGAAGCCAACCGAATCGAGCACGAGACTGCGCGCTGCCTGCAGGTTGTCGCCAATGTTAGAAAGCAGGAATTTCTGGTCGGAGGTAAGATTCTGCTGCAAGGGTTGGTTTTTGGCATCTTGTTCCGAATAGGCGTTGATCCACCAATCGTAGTTTTTGGTAGAAGCAGCCGTGGAAAACTGAAACAGTGATCGCGCGTAGTTTTGGTCGGAGTATTGAAATTCGACCACGATCCGGATATCTTTGGTAATGAGCTGACGGGCGGTGAAAGTCAATTCGGAGGTATTGTAATCGATCACATAATCGTATTCCTGGCCGCGGGTGAGGAGTTTTCCGTCGATGTACACGCGTTCCGTTCCGGAAAGCACTGTAATAAACGGTTCGTTTTCATTGCCACGCAAGCGATACGGCCCCTGGTTTCCTTCTACACCCTGAATGATTTGCCGGTTAAATTTTCCTTTCGATAAAGCACCGCTCACTTGCGTTTTGATGGATTTGTTTTTGTCTTTGATCCAGTAATATTCGCCGGTGAGTCCTTGTCCGCGTTTTTTGTAAGTGAGGAAATAACCTTCGGGTTTGGAAATCCAGAAATCGCCCGCAGTGAGTTTGAACCGGTCGTTGAAGAGTTGAATAAACACTTGGTCGAATTCTTGTAATTTGTTGGTATTACCTTCGGGTTGAATTGGTAAGTTATCGTCAGTCACCGAAGCCAGCACTTGCAAGTTGGGTGTTACATAACCCGAAAGCTCGAGGTTGAGCGATGAATTGACCGACAAATCCTGACGATTACCAAACGAGATTCCGCGCGAAATGCTCCCTGATTTTTGCAAACCACCTGTTCCAAGCAAATCAACTGCATTACTCGAAGGCTCAATGAGGTACTTTTCGCGATCGCCTTTTGTGCTGTTGTAAATGAGACTGGTATCGCGTCGGGCTTCGGTGTAGGAAAACCGAACGGGAATAATGCGATAAGCTACCGATAATTCTTCCGGGCAGGGTGTTTTTAGTTGAATGGTAGCACTTGCAAAATCAACCGTATAGGCAGATTCTGGTAAGACATTTTCTCCGCATTTACAGCTGATAGAACCCGGATAAATGGAAAAAGTATCCAGCGCAATGGTGGTTGTATTGGCCGCAACGGATTTTTGACGCTGTGTACTTAACTGCGCAAAGCTGTTCAGCGAAACGAACAGCGAAAAAAAAACCAACCAATTACAAATCCTCGGCATTGATGCTAAAGTACTAACGTTTAAGGAAAGTTCTTATTTTGTAAGTCTTGAACTATCGCAGAATGAAATTCTTGTTACGAACTTACCTTAAGATAGTTTAACATCTTTCAATAGAATTAATTCATACCTTCCTAGCTTATGAAGTGGATACTTTTGATCGGTTTGTTTTGCTGTAATAGCCTTTGGGCATTGGAGGTAAAACCCCTTAAACAAAAGGCCAACCATACACAACAACCTCACTTCAAGGTAAAACAATGGATTGACCCGGATGCTTTCTGTAGTGATTCGGAAGATGTTTCCGAGACTGATCATCAGAAATTGGTTACTGCATTGGCTGTTAATTTCGGTGAATCGATTTTCAGTATAGATGATTCGATTTTCTGCCGAAATGAGTGTATTACAAAACCCTTCAGGTATTCGCGTCAGTTTCTTTATTTCATCTGTGTATTGCGTATTTAGAAATGTGTGATCGTCACTTCACTCATTTTATTTCATACTAAATACGTAGAAATCATGTATCCTAAAAAAATAAACAAAGAGGAAATTAGCGGCTTGCATTTTCCTACAGAAGAAGTTCTTACCAGTAAAGAACTCCAATCCAAACGCGAGCGGGAATTAATGAACGGCCTCATTTTGGGTAATACCGAAAAAGGAAAATGCCGTATTGTTTTTCATACCACAGAAGGAGACAATTATGTGGAAACAACCATTTGGGCGGTAACTGATAAGTACGTTTGTCTCAAAGGTGGAATCACGCTTTTGGTCTCATCAATCATTGAAGTCATTTTTTAGATGTTGTTTCGGGCATATTGGTTTTATCACGTGATAAAATTTAGAGGCGCGATTCATCGGTAAATAATCACAATCCACACCCATTAACAATACTTCATATTTGAATCAAAGTGGAGGTTATTTTTATTGTTTATCATTCTGCAAAGCAGAATAATCTTTGCGTCCTCCGCGCCTTTGCGTTGGTATTATTTCACCGCAAAGGCGCAAAGTGCGCAAAGAGTTGCACTTGTGCAACTTGTGTGATACTAAAATTACAGACTCACTGATTTGGGTGCGAATAATACATATAACCCGACTCATCGCGCCCTTGATATTGTTAAATTGTATATATGCAAAGGGGTGCGTCCGACTAATGCGGACGCGCCCCTACAATGAAATTATCGTAATAATCAAAATCTATTTCCCTTTCAACCAAGCTTGGCGAACAGAATTCTTACTGTCGTCAGATGCTGCATAACCTTCGGCTTCTTCTTTCGGCATTTTCACTTGGTTTTTCAGACTCACAACTTTGCCGTCGCGTTTTACTTTCATGGTCATGTTATCACCGTCTTTCCAAGAAAGACTTGCTTCAATCAACGCATTAATATTGTCGTAATTGTATTTTGCTCCATTGATGTCAAGAATGATATCACCACCTTGAATTCCCATGGCTTTTGTAAACTCATTCCCTTCAGGCAACCAGAAAATTTCTTTGGTGCTTGGATCAACGCTGATATAAGGAGTCATTTCAGAACCCGACATCAATCCTTTCAAGAATGGATTCCCGTCTGCAAGAATCATTGTTTTCGATACACCCATGCGTGCAAAGAACTCTTCGTATGGAATAGGGGTATCACCGGCAACGTATTTATCCAAAAACGCACCAACTTCCGGATAAGTAAGTTCGGTAATTTTCGCAAACAACTCTTCGTCTTTAAACGGTCGTTTGCTACCGTATTCGTTTGACAACTCCTGCATCAAATTCAAGATTCCTTTTTGTCCGTTACTTTTTTCACGAATAATGATATCGATGCACATGGCAATAAGCGCACCTTTTTGGTATACATTCAGGTATTGTTCTTTGAAGTAAGGTTCAAAAACGTGTTTACTCATGTAGGTAAAGCTCATGGAATCATCCATTTGCTTAGAGTTGGCAATTTTCTCTGCCATACGTTTGTAGAAATCGTTCTCGTCGATCAACCCTTCGGTTACTTGAAACAAGTTGGCAAAGTACTCGGTTACACCCTCATACATCCATAAATGCTCCGACATTTGAGGATCGTTAAAATCGAAGTAGTGAATTTCTTCCGAATGCACAGTCAACGGGGTTACGATATGGAAAAACTCATGAGAAACTACATCTTTCAGAACTTCTTCCATAGCAGCTAAATCCATTTCTTCAGGAAGAACAACCGTAGTAGAAGTAGGGTGCTCCAATGCTCCGGTTCCTTTTGCGTCTTTTGTTTTCGGGTCAGAAAGGTAAATCAACACCGCATATTTTTTGGTGGAATTGATGGAGCCCAAGAAGTGTTTTTGAGCTTTCATCATTTTTTCCATTGCAGGAGCAATTTGGGATACTTTGTATTTCCCGTTTGGTGAATGCAAACTGATGATGATTTCCATTCCATCTACGGTAAAGGACTTATAATTCGGTTTGGAATACATGATCGGCATTTCCACCAAGTTAGCGTAGGTCGGCATTTCGAATAGATCAACCGTTTTGCTTGGGTTGGCATCTACCATAGCAGAAACACCTTCCAATCCTTTGGGATGTGTCACCGTTAATTTGTATGGCGACTGCTCATAACCTTTGAAATAGCCGATAAATCCATGTGTGTTGAGCATGAAGTTTTTCTTCGCGTTGATGTTTGTTCCAGCCGGTGAAAAGATGTCTTTTTTTCCGAATCCTTCGCCCACTTCCGTATCGTAGGTATCGTTTACCAAGTACGTTACTTTATTCAGTTTTGAAGCGTTTTCGATGATGTAGGTGTTTTGATCTTTCTTAGAAACCGTAAGACTCGCTCCGCTGGCATCAAATGCTTTTAATCCTTCAATATAACGTCCGTAATTGTCTTCGGAATAAGTACCGGGAACGGTTTTTGGAATATGAAAAGTAGCGGTTGAGCTAGTAAAAACGGGAGTCATTATGGTTACCGATACTTGGTCGTTTTTCACTTTGACCAAATCAATACTTACATTAAAAGCATCATTTGGCGCAACTTTTTTCGCATAAGAGGTAAAGCTGACCAATAAACTTGCAAAGGCTAGGCTAAAAAGCGTTTTTTTCATATTCATTCAGGTTTTATTGTATTATTCGCTTTCGGGTTGAACCGAAAATGACTGTTTCGTTTTGTTTAGACTGTATTTTGGTTTTTTAGTTACAAAAAACGGTATAAATGTTACGTATTAATTGAAACATTGAGAATTGTTACACTCCAACAACTGGTTTTTCAGGTTAATGTTAGTTCAAACAGATGAAACCCGCTTGTCAAAAACTGCTGAATTCATTGTTTAGAGGATGAACGAACGATTGACAGGATAAATGGAAGCAGAATTATCCGACCTGTTGAGCATCCTGCTGCGAATCTGCTGATGAAACACCTGTTATTTCCAACACTTTCGTGCGAATGGATTGTGTATCGAATCCGCATTGGATGTGCAATTCTTCAACGGTTCCATGATGAATGTACGTATCCGGAATGCCTAAACGAACCACTTTAGCGCTGTAATTGTGGTCGGCCATAAACTCAATTACTGCAGAACCAAAACCGCCCATTACAGCACCGTCTTCGATGGTAATGATTTTATCGAATTTCGAGAACACTTCGTGCAACATCAATTCATCAATCGGTTTGGCGAAACGCATATCGTAATGAGCTGCAGAAACACCGTCTTCTTTGAGTAAAGTAATGGCATCCTGTGCAAAATTACCAACGTGACCGATGGTAAGAATAGCTACGTCTTCACCACTCGTTAATTTGCGACCGGTTCCTACTTTCATGGCTTTCATGGCTGTTTTCCACTCGGTCATCACACCATTTCCACGCGGGTAACGAATGGAAAAAGGACCGTGATTTTCGGCCTGAGCGGTAAACATCATGTTGCGCAATTCGGCTTCGTTCATCGGCGCTGCCACAATCATATTCGGAATGGAACGCATGTAAGCGATATCGTATGCACCGTGATGCGTAGCACCGTCGGCACCTACCAAACCACCGCGATCGAGGCAGAAAACCACTTGCAGGTTTTGCAACGCAACATCGTGAATAACCTGATCGTATGCACGTTGCATAAACGACGAATAAATATTGCAATACGGAATCAATCCTTGTGTTGCCAATCCGGCAGAGAAAGTCACGGCATGTTGTTCGGCAATTCCCACATCGAATGCGCGATCGGGCATGGCTTCCATCATAAACGTAAGCGAGCAGCCCGAAGGCATAGCCGGAGTTACACCCATGATTTTATCGTTATTTTCTGCCAATTCAACAATGGTATGACCGAAAACATCTTGGTACTTGGGTGGTTGTGGCGATTTTGGCACCACTTTGATGATTTCACCCGTGTCTTTATTAAACACGCCCGGCGCATGCCATTTGGTTGGATTTCCTTCTTCGGAATACTTGTAACCGGCACCTTTTCGGGTAATGCAATGCAATATTTTAGGACCGGGAATATCTTTCAAATCTTCCAATACTTTTGCCAAACCGATGGCATCATGTCCATCAACCGGACCGAAGTAACGGAAGTTCAACGATTCGAAGAAATTACTTTGTTTCAGCAACGAGCCTTTCAGCGCATTGGATATTTTAGAAGCAATGGTTTGAGCGTCAGGTCCGAATTTGCTCACTTTGCCCAACAATTTCCACACCTCGTCTTTTACTTTGTTGTAGGTATGTGAAGTGGTAATATCGGTCAAGTATTCTTTCAACGCGCCTACATTCGGGTCGATAGACATGCAATTGTCGTTGAGCACCACCAGCAGGTTTGCGTCTTTTTCAAATCCTGCGTGATTCAAACCTTCAAATGCCAAACCGGCTGTCATGGCTCCATCACCGATAACGGCAATGTGATGACGGTCTTTTTCGCCTTTGTAACGATTGGCTACAGCCATTCCTAAAGCAGCGGAAATGGAAGTGGATGAGTGACCCACACCGAATGTATCGTATTCGCTTTCGCTGCGTTTCGGGAAGCCCGAGATTCCGCCTTTGGTGCGGTTGGTATGAAACAATTCTCTTCGACCGGTAAGGATTTTATGTCCGTAAGCCTGATGACCTACATCCCAAACCAATTGGTCGTAAGGTGTGTTGAATACGTAATGCAATGCAACGGTCAATTCCACTACACCGAGACTAGCACCGAAATGCGAATTCCCGATCTCGGAAATGACGTCTACAATGTACTGGCGCAATTCGTCGGAAACCTGAGGAAGGTCGTCTATACTCACCTGATCACGAAGATCTTGCGGGATATGAATGTTCTCGAGTAATGGGCCAGCTTTGTATGGATGCATAAACGCGTATTTAACAAGCAAAGTTACGTCTTCGCTTATTGGATAACAAACAAACTTCGGGTTTATTTTGTTCGAATTGTTAAAGAACGTTGTCAGCAATCACAGAGAAATAGTTTGGAATTTGAGATGATTTCTAAGGACTTCTGTCAATTGCCAAATGTCACTCCACAAAAAAAGCGATCCCGAAAGATCGCTTTTGTCACTAAATATCGTTTGTTTCTAGCCGAAAAGCCATTTAATCAAGTCATTTCCATTCGCAAACAGCAACAAACCGATGAGTAGGAAGAAACCGACGTATTGGGCTTTTTCCATCACGTTTTGTGACGCAGCTCTACCAGTAATGATTTCGTATAACAGGAACATCACGTGACCACCGTCCAATGCCGGAATCGGTAATAAGTTCATCACTGCTAGCATCATTGAAAGCAATGCGGTTAAGGTCCAGAAAGCTTGCCAGTTCCAAGTTGTCGGGAATAATTTACCGATTGCTCCAAATCCACCTACCGAAGAAGCTCCTTTTTTGGTGAAAACGTACTTGAATTGTGCCACGTTGCTGTACATGGTTTTTAATCCCTTTCCGAAACCGGAACCGAACGCTTCACCGAATGAATATTCTTGTGTGAAAATTGCACTGGTATCGGTTGTATATTGGTATTTGCCAATAACGCCGAAAATACCGTCTTTCCCGAGTTTGGTTTCCTTGGTAAACGTAGAATCTTTGCGTTCAATCGTGAAGGATACTTTTTTACCTTTATTGTGATACATAGCCGATTGAAACTGGTCGTAGTATTCAATTTCACGACCGTTTACAGCCACAATTAAATCTCCTTTTTGAATCCCGAAACGTTTCGCAACACTCTTTGAATCGACACTGTCTACAGGAGCCATAAAACGGCGGAAATCAAACGCGCTTTGTTCTACATTGTTTTCCCACATTTTGGTTCCAATGTCTTCAGGAAGCGTGATTTTCTCAACTTTTCCGTTTTGGTGTTCAACGGTAAAGTGACGTTTGTCGAAGATCAAAATAGAACCGCCCAAACGCTGAACATCTTCATTTTTCACACCTTCAACGGTCAATACTTTATCCCCTGATTCAAAACCGAATTGCTCCAAATAAGGATGCACTGCCATTCCGTGGTGTAGTTTGCTTGTATCTACTTTTTCTTCGCCCCATACAAACAATACCATGATGAAAATTACGAAACCTACAATCACATTTACGGTAACACCACCTAACATCACGATCAAACGTTGCCAAGCCGGTTTTGAGCGAAATTCCCATGGTTGCGGCGGTAAAGCCAATTGTTCTTTGTCCATCGATTCATCGACCATTCCGGAAATTTTCACGTAACCACCAAGCGGTAACCAACCAATTCCCCATTCCGTATCACCGATTTTCTTTTTGAACAAGGCAAAATACGGATCAAAAAACAAGTAGAATTTCTCTACCCGCGTTTTGAACAATCGGGCAGGAATAAAATGGCCGAATTCGTGTAAGATGATGAGTATTGAAAGCGATAAAATGAGTTGCGCAGCGCGAATCCAAAAGTCCATTATGTATCAATTATTAAGCGACAAATATAGCGATATTTTGATGTTCGATTTTTGATGTTGAATGTTTGATTAGATGAATCTATAAAAGTCAAATCTCACACACTTTTCCTTAGGTATTCGATTTACCGGGAATTTCATCTAACATCAAAAATTCAACATCCAACATTAAGTTTAAGGTTGAATGTGTTTCGTAGAATATCCATGATGTTCAAAGTATTCCACGATGGCTTCTTTCATCAATGCCTGTTGTTCCGACTCACTCAACGATGGCAAATCTTTTTGCAAGGTAAAATGCGGCCATTCATCAGGGTCTTTTCCCTCAAATTTATAGTATCCGTAAGGTTCGAGTACCGTGCAAATGGCAACGTGCATCAAATCTGTTTTTTCGTGTTTTTTAAACTGTTGGTAGCCTTTTCCCAATTCTTCCACTCCGATAAGGAATAACAATACTTGTAGATCGATATCCGGACCGAAGGGTTCTTCCAACTGTTTTAGGAGTGATTGGTAGCGAAGTTCTAATGCGTAATCCATTCCACAAAGTTAACCTTTGTTTGAATTGAAAATGTAAAATGTAAAATTGAAAAGAAAGCCTCGCTTTTTCAATTATGAATGATAAATTATAAAGGGAAGTCCGTATTGATAATTTTCAATAGTTATAATGGATCGCGTTATTTAATAATTCCCAACATATCCCGGTTGTCCTTTCCCAATTCGGTCGAAGATCCAATCGAAACTATAGATCATGTGGCTGTCTACAAAATTCTTGTGTGGCCAATCATCGGGTAAAAATACACGACCGCCTTTTTCAGGTGATAGGTTTTCAATTCCTTTCACGGCCACTTGCGGTGCTATTCCATCCTGTTCGCGCAACGGATCGGCATTGGGTTCTCCGAGGTTGCTGCCATACTGCCATACATGTTGAAATTTCGCCCAATCATAAGCACCTTGACTCGCATTTTCAGGTGCAATAATATAGGCTGTTCTCAAAACCACATAGGGTTCTACCACTTCCAGAAAACCAAGTGAATAAGCGTAACCCATGCTGTGACTAACAATGTCGAGGGTGTCTTTTACTTGAGGTGAAAACGGAAATTGTGCACGTGCTTGCAGAAATACTTCGCCCGCCAATTTACCCGCTTGTTTGCGTTCGTCAAATCCTGTTGGATTGGGTTTTTCCGTCAGGCGTTTGTACACTCTTTTCGATGCTTGTTTTTTAGGAGTCAACTTGGTGCGCAGCCAACTCATCCCGAATCGTAACCGGTTGCGGTGATTGGAAGTCGAAATAGGAAAACTTCCATCGGCATAATAGGTCATCGCCGGATTCAGTAATTCTTGAAAACGGTTATCGATTTTGAACCAGTAATAAAAGCGATCTTTTTGTGTGAGTAAGCCGTCGCCGGGATCGTTGTTGGTTTTCGGACCGCGGTAACCGTTGATGAGTAAGAGTAATCGAACTGGTTCATTCGAAGTCTGTTGACGAATGCTTTGCGTGATGTTTTTTCCATTGTAAGTAAAAACGTCACTGGAGTCAACTTGACCTGTGGCTGAAAGGTAGCGTAGGATTTTGTAATGACCGTTTGAAGCACAAACCAGGTTTAAATCGGGTGCGATTAACGAATCTGAACTATGAGAAAAACGGACGGTTTTATTCGCATCTACCGTGAAATAAAGCACTGATTGCTGTTCAGCAGATTCCCATTTTCCATTGATTGAACGAAAGACAACTGAGCCCACTTTGGTTGAGTTTTCACTTCTTAGCTTTGAAATAACGCGCCTTTCTTTTGCATGAAATAAGCGGTAAAACGGGGAACAATTTTCAGGTGACCATTTCGGATTGTGCGCCAATTTATTGGTCATGGTGATCAATCTTTCCTGTTCCCAAAGCACATAATATTGATGGCTCACGTGCAGGTTAATCACGAAATTCTGCAAATACGGTTGGTTTATTTTCCCGGAGTCGATCGCTCCATTTTCGTTTTCCTGCCAGAAATAATAGGCTGTTAATCCGCTGGTATCGTCAAAAGGTCGCTTGTTTTTTGCTTCTCGTGAAACGGTTATTTGACCGCGAAGTACTAACGCGGAAAGGAAACAAACGAGTATGGAGAATGCCGTTTTCAAGAAATCTATTATACCGTTCGAAAATACACTTTTACGGTCATTCTGTCATTGGATTATGATTTTTTAGCGAATCCATTCGTTGATTGAATGAAAAGAACAAAGGAGGGTTAAAATACTAATGGTGTAAATAGCGGTGCTTTGTCTTTTACCTAGCTATCCCTCCTTCTGTCCTTTCATGCTCTTCAACTGATTATTTCGCCAATGAGGTAACGACTACCCGAAATCCGATAGTTGGTTTGCCCTCTGTAATGCCTGCAAATGGGTCGTCGGCCAGTAATTTTATTTCATCAGCCGTACTGGTCCAGTTACCGCCGATTGTACCAGGGTTTGAACGATCGGTGTTGCTGTTGTAAATCATTTCAGAAACGTTTCCGCTCAAACAATACAAACCGCGTTCAGAAGGAGTGTAGGAGGTCACATTGGCCGTGCAGAAGGCGCCATCAACATAAAAATTGTCGATTTCGGGTTTGAAATTGGCGAGGTAACATCCGGCTGCGTTTCGTACCTCATTTCCGTTCCATGGATAGGGCTGCTGTTTTCCTTCGGCAGTTGCGGCAAATACCCATTCGGTGCGCGATGGAATGCGAATGTCGTTGATCAATGCCTGATTCTTTTTCGCAGCATTTTTGTTGCATTCTTCAGTGAGCCATTTGCAGTACAATTCGGCTCCGGCGCGGGAAACATTCACAACAGGGTATTTATCGTAGGCTTTGTGAGAAAAATAAGTTTCTTCATACGTTTTCATTCCTCCACCATAAACACTCGACCATAATGTTTGATCGGGTTTAGCGATCAAAAAATCGGCTTTTCGGTCTTGGATCAATAAGTCGAATAAAAATGTTCGGTATTCCAGGTTGGTCACTTCAGTAGTTTGCATGTAAAATGATTGCACAGACACCTGTTTTCCTGCATATTCAAAGGTTCCTGTTGGAATGTAGGAGTAAACTTTCTTATCAAATTTGGAGAGAGCTTTCAACATGGTTTTTTTCTGCTTGTTGTTGGAAGCAACCTGCTCTTCGGTCAATTTCGGAAAGATGTATTCATCCGGATTGTCCGGTTTTTTCGATGGAAGCTGGGTGTTGTTGTCTTCAGGTAAGGGTTTGTTTACCAGTGGAATTGAAGGCAAATTAGCGTATAAACCGTCTTCGTAACCAATTAAATAAACCTGCGAAGTCGATTCCTGAACCGGATTTTCAGGTGTTGTTTGTTGGCTTGAGATCTTATTTTCCGCAGCTACCTCACTAGAGGAAGAGTGAACAGGAGCTGTTATTGGATTTTGGGTTTTTGCCGGTTGGGTAATCTCTGTTATACGTGTTGAAACGATGAAAACCGTGAGGGCAATGGTGCTGAAAAGAGTAAACATAATGATCCATTTTTTGAAGGTTAAAAAATGGCGCAATCGTGCGGCGTATGACGGATTGGGAACGGCGACTAAGCCTTTCAAGAATTGCGCTTTTGTTTCGCTAAAAGAAACTACAGGTTCCTGTTGACAGGCCTTCGCAAATAAATCGTCTAAAATCGGTTGCTTATCCATGATCGGGTTCTCCTGTTTTTAGGACAGATTCAAACGTGAGCAGTTCGGCGAGTTTCGCACGACCGCGTTTCAAGCGTTGTTTCACGGCATCTTCTGATACGTTGTGCATTTCGGCAATTTCACGAATACTAAATCCTGAAATTTCGAATAGGATGATACTTTCCTGCTGCTCGCTCGACAATTGCGCTAGCGCTTGATGCAAAAAATGAATCTCTGTATCCAGTGAAGTTGCATTTCCGTGATCAACGATCAATAACGCATGATCTTCTTTGTTCAAATAATGTTCCTGCTTCTTTTTACTGTTATTGGCTAAAATGCGAATACTGATTCCGATGATAAATGAAAGAAAAGCAGTTTCCGATCGCAGTGAATCGAATTTTTCAAACGCCACCAACAAGGTTTCGTTCATCAAGTCGCGAAACTCCATTTTGCCATACACACGCGCTCTGCAGAAGCGTTCGAACCGATTGTGAACCGGCTCGTAAAGTGACAGAAATCGATCTTGTTTGGAAACAGGCATTCTTACGTTGTTCGGATGAGTATTCAACCTGTAAGTGTAACAACTTCAGGAAAAGTGACAATGTGGTATAATTTATTTATAACCACATAGAGCACATAGGTAACATAGAATTTTTAACTATCCATTTTCTATGTTTTTTATTTGTCCTATTGTGGTTGAATGAATCGTTTCAATTTGTAAAATTGGTAGAAATGTAATGTTCAATTAAAATACGTATCCAATCCCGAACAACATTCCGAATGCATCTATCCCGATGGAATAACTACTTCCAATGTACAACACCATATCTTCGTTTTTCACGAAGCGGAAACGGCCTGCAACAATAGGAGCAAAGCGCAAGGACTTATTCTGATCAATGAGCACACTTGCCAATGGTCCGGCCTCAAATTCAACCGCCGATTTTTCCCGATAGGCAATCTGAAAGCGCGGTATTGCAAACCGGCACCTAAGGTAGGTGAGGCTCGTTTGGAAACCAATTCACCGTTGATAATGTATTGTCTGCTTTCGGTTGGGAGGTTAAAGAAAATGGGAATTCGGAGTTTTTTATCGGGACGCAATTCTGCAAAAAATAACTTGGCATTGGTGGGCACAATCACGGCTTCTTCCGTTTGAATGTCTTGCAATTTGGAATCGGAGACAAACAAAATGCTTTGCCCAAGGCTGAGTTCGAAGTAGTGTTTGTTTTTTTTGGTGGAGTCGATGGAAATCTCCATTTTTTCAATGGAATCATTTTGGGCAAAAGTAGTGGAAATGATGCCTATAAAAACGACAAGAATAAGCGTTCGCAGGCTTTTAGAGTAGTTTTGATTCATGGGTAAATTTTGAACAATGTAGTATTTTTCCGAAGAATAAACACGTTCAAACTATACGATTAGTGTGGAGCTATGTAATAAGAGGTAAGCGTGCGATCATGGTATGGAGCGCCTGCGTAAGTAATGTAATGTTTGATAAGACCTATATTTCTGGCGTAGTAATAATCATTTGTCCAATAAGGACCACTTGATATATTGTAATAGAATATTTTGAGGTAATCCCGATAAACTGCGTTGCATAAAAGCAACTGGTAATCGGTACAAGTTATTGCGGGATTACTGAATTTAAACTTAATTACTTGACATCAAACCATATCCCATCCCGCCACAAAAATCGGCTTCGAATTCAGTTCATCCAGTTGCAACCAGTTTTTGCGCAATACTACCACATCAACCGGTGTTTGAGAAGTCAGTTTATGGAGCATTCCCCAATTAACGCAGTATTTGGCTTCGCGCCATAAAGACTCACGGCGGTCGATCCACCACAAAATAACGTGTTGATTTTCTTGCTCCAAAATTCCTTCAAAGAAACGACTCAATAGATCAGGATCGTTGTTTTGGATACAAACAGCTTCAGGTACAATGAACCGATGGTTTTTGGGTTGAATGATTTTGCGTAAGCCCGGTATGTAAGGAACTATTTTGGTGAGTAAACCACCGATTGTTCCGGGTAAACGTTCAATCACCCAATTGGCTTGGGTGATTTTGGCAAAAGCAATCAATTCATTTGTTTCGCTGAACATACCGTAATAAACAGGATTCTCACAATGCTCGGGAACAAAATACGCATGGCATTTTTCAACCTGTTGCAATTTTGCGGTAATCAATTCTTCTTCGGTTAATTTCCGCACCGATGCTTGCGCTTTCGGCTTCACACGACTGAACGTTTGCGTTACCAATTGTGCTTCTGTCCGGAAACCGAATTGCTCGGCCATCCATTTACTCCGTTCGTTTTTCGGATCGATATAAGCATAGAGTGTTTCGGGAGCTTCGCCGTAATTGCCGTCAAATACTTCTTGGTAAAAATTGGCGATTTCTTGTTTCAGACGCGAACGAGCACGATCAGCATGTTGTCCGTTTATAGAAGCTTGTTTCTGTCCTGAAAAGGCAAAATAACGTACATACCAATGTGCTTTCCGGCGACAAAAAGTGACATTTCCTTGCACTTTTCCATCTTTTTCCACCGATAAAAACAAAGGATCTTCAGCTTCAAAAATGCGTTGTTTCGTATCCAAATGACGGTATCGGGCACCATTGGTTCCGAGTGTTGTTTGGGTCAACAGATCCAATAGCGCCGGGGTTGCTTCATAGCGAATCGTAAATCTTGACGAAAGCGGCATTTTAGTAAGCGTTTAATACAATTTGTTCGGCATCTTCGGGAGTCAATAACTGACGTTCACCCAGACCTGTCCAGTTGCGTTCTTCGAAACGTTTGCGAATAATTGCTGCTGTTTCCGAATACTCAGACGTATAATCTGAAATGTGCGTTGCTACGCCCAATGATTTGAAAAACTGTTCCGTTTCCACAATGGCTTCCTGAGCCACCTCATCATCGGTTCCGGTTTTGTGCCAAACCCTGCGACCGTATTGTGCCAGTTTCGCTTTTTTCCGTTCAAATTGTTGTTCGTACAAACGCGGAGCAATAATGGCAAGCGTTTGTGCATGGTCAATACCATGAAGGGCAGTAAGTTCATGACCGATCATGTGTGTTGCCCAATCGGTTGCTACACCGCAACGAAGCAAACCGTTCAAGGCTTGATTGGCGCACCACATAAGGTTGGATGCTAATTTATAATCGGCAGGGTTTTCTACTACGCCTTGGCCTATTTCCAATAAAGTCGATAAAATTCCTTCCGCATATCGTTCCTGCAATAAATTGTCGGAAGGAAACGTGAGGTATTGTTCCATGGTATGCGTAAACGCATCGATTACACCGTTGGCCAATTGTCGTTTGGGCAATGTAGCTACAAACGTTGGGTCCATGATCGCAAATTTCGGGAAGAACAACGGTCCGCCCATGGTGCGTTTTTCTTTCAATGAAGAGCGACTGATCACTGCTCCAGAGTTGGATTCAGATCCTGTTGCAGGCAGCGTGAGAATACACCCGAAAGGAACGGCATTGGTGAATACTTTCCCCGGTTCGCGCAACAACACTTCCCACGGATCACCGGCATAACCAGCGGCTCCGGAGACGAATTTCACGCCATCGATTACCGAACCACCACCTACAGCTAATAGAAAGCCGATGTTGTGCTCGCGAATGTATGCAACAGCTTGCATCAGGGTGTCAAATTCCGGGTTGGCTTCAATTCCTTTAAAAAAATGCAGATCAAATGCTGAAAGCTCACCTTTGAGACGATCTAAAAATCCGGACCCTTCAATGGATCCGCCACCGTAAAGCACGAGTACCGATTTACCGCCATAATGACTGGTAATCAGGTCGGAAACACGATTTATTTGGTCTTTCCCAAACACGATGGTTGTGGGTGTTGTAATCTCAAAATTATTCATGGCGAAAGTATCGCGCAAAGATACGCAACAATTGAAATTCCCACCTAATTTTTAGGGTTATTTATGCTTACTGAAATTGAGAGTTGTTTCTCCCACAGATGCACGGATTTTGGCTCGGCTAACGCCCTCGCATAGGTTTGATTAGATTAGTTTATTCCCTTTAATTATTTAGCGCTGCCGTTAGGAGCGCTTTAATCTGTGCATCTGTGGGAGTCTTTATGTAAATATTTTTTCGTGGTTTTTGTTTCAGAAAGCTTTGTTTTTGTAGTTTTGCGTTTTTAACCATATGGTTAAACTATATAATTAAACCATGAAGTTAATCGATTCCAACACGGAGGAAAAAATTCTGGAGGCTGCAAAAGCAGTGTTTATGGCGCATGGACTTTATGGCGCGCGTATGCAGGATATTGCCAACAAAGCGGGGATCAACAAAGCCTTGTTGCACTACTATTTCCGCAACAAAGAAAAATTGTTCGATCAGGTGTTTGAAGGAGCCTTGGCGAAATATTTTGAGCAAATTCAAGTGTTTTCAGATACCAGCCTTCCTATTAAGGAGCGTATTTTCAAATACATTGAAAACATCATTGATTTTTTGTCGGAATACCCGCAAATGGCCATGTTCCTTATCAAGGAGATCAGCATTAATCCGGAGTTGTTTCACCAGAAAGTGAGCCATTTGAAAAAAGAAAAGGGCGTTACACTTGTTGCATTGTTGCACAGTGGTATGGAAACAGGCGAAGTTCCGAAGTTGGATGCCGTCATGTTTCTCATCAATCTTCACTCGCTTTGCAGTTACCCGTTTTTGGCTTCCCCGATTTTTAAAACCATCTGCACAAAAAGTGGCATCGATTGGTCTGATCCGAACAATGAAAAATTAAAATCCTCCGTCAAAGAATTCGTCACCGTTAAATTGCAACAACACACTTGAGATTATGAGAAAACTAGTTATTCTAACACTTTTAACGACCCATTTTGCTTTTGGTCAAGAAACCAACTTAAGGCTGGATTCTTGTGTGGCGTGGGCCAAAACCAATTATCCGCTGCTCAAACAATCGAACTTGGTGAATGCAAATTCAGAAGCAAATTTGTTGGCTATCAGAGAAAATTGGTATCCGAAATTGACTTTCTTGGCAAAAGGAACGTACCAAAGTGAGGTGGTTTCGTTCAACATACCGGGCATTAACACCAATTTCCCACACGATTCTTACCTTACGAATGTAAGTTTGGATCAAACGGTTTTTGACGGTGGACAAACCAAAATGCAAAAACAAATCGAGCAAATTAATGCCGGTTTGGAAGTGCAAAAAAACGAGGTTGAATTGTACAAATTGGTGGAACGTATCAATCAGATTTACGTCAATATCTTGTTGGGTCGCGAAAATCTGAATGTGCTGAATACCTACAAAAACGACATCGATAATCGTCGCAAAAAGTTGGCTGCCGGCGAAGAAAACGGTTTGGTGTTGCAAAGTACCTTAGACGAACTGGATGCCGAATCACTGAAAACGGAACAATCCATCATCGAAGGAAAAGAAAACCTCGAATCGATGTACCGAATATTGGCGTTTTACATTGCTAAGCCGGTTAACGAAAACAGCGTGTTGACAATGTCTCCGTTGGGTGGAAATACCGATTCGGATGCTATTCTTCGTCCGGAAATGAAAGTGTTCAGCTTGCAGGAATCGTTGTTAGAATCGCGTTATCAGCTGACCAACAAGTATGCGTTACCGAAAATTTCGGTGTTTGCAGGTATGAACTACGGTAGACCGGGTCCTAATTTCATCAACCAAAACTTGCGTTTTTTCGGCGATGCAGGGTTGTCTATCAAATGGAACATCAGTTCACTTTACGGACTTTCACGCGAGAAATTGAAGTTTTCGATTAGTCAGGAAATGGTTGCTGTGCAACGCGAAGTATTCTTGTTTAACCTAAATACCAATCTCACCAACCAAAAAGCACAGATTGTTTCGCTTCAGGAAATCATTACCAAAGACAAGCAAATCATCGAAAAACGCCACAACGTTACGCAAACGGCCTCGGCTCAATTGGAAAACGGAAAAATTACCGTTACCGAGTATTTAACGCAATTAAATGCCGAGTTACAAGCTACGTTGAATCAGAAGATTCACGAAATCCGCTTGATGAACGCTACAACTACTTACAACACGACTAGAGGAATCACGAATTTTTAAAGAACACCCTTATGGAAAACGCAACAGAAACAACAGCTCAGGAACAACCCAAAAAGGGCAAGAGTAAATTAAGAATCATTTTAATAATTGCAACGGTAATCGTTGGGATTGGCTTGACTTATTTCTTAATGGGTGCCAATCAGGAAACTACTGACAATGCACAATTGGATGCTGATATCATTCCCATTCGTTCAAGTGTTTCGGGATACATTAAAACCATTCATTTCACCGACAATCAGGAAGTGAAAAAAGGACAATTGTTATTTACAATTGATGATACGGAATTAAAAACCCGTGTAGCGCAAGCACAAGCAGCACTCGAAAATGCGAAAGCAAACCTGATTTCAGTACGTGGTAATGCACGTGCTACTAGTCAAAATGCTGATGCGGCAATGCTTTCTACCTTCACTACCGAACAAACGAGTGGAGTGGCCAAAGCCCGTTTAACGAAAGCGCAAGAAGATTACAAGCGCATCAAAAATATGTTTGCTGCCAAAGCTGCTACACAAGCGGAACTAGACGGTTCAAAAGCAGAATTAGATGTAGCTCAGGCGCAATACAATGCTGCTATGAGTCAAATCAAATCGGCATCGGCACAATCAATGGGTGTTCGTTCGCAAGCTACTGCTCAAGAAGCATTGATTGCTTTGGCTGAAGCATTGGTAGCACAGCGCGAAGCTGAATTGATTCTCGCCAAAACGCAATTGGATTATGCAACGGTTGAAGCACCTTGCGACGGGTTGGTTTCAAAACGTACGGTTGAAGTAGGGCAATTTATCACGATTGGTCAACCGCTTTGTTCTACCATCGATTTATCGAGCTTGTGGATAACTGCCAATTTTAAAGAAACGCAGGTAGATCGTATCAAACCCGGACAAACAGTTGACATTAAAGTAGATGCTTATCCGTCATTGAAAATTCATGGAAAAGTTCAATCGTATATTGGTGCTACAGGAGCAAAATTCTCGTTGCTTCCTCCGGATAATTCAACCGGAAACTTTGTGAAAATCGTACAGCGTGTACCGGTGAAAATTTCCATCGATCAATTGACAAAGGAACAAACACGTATGCTATTCCCGGGATTGAGTGCGTATGTTTCCGTAAAAGTGAAGTAACACGTGGAGATTACTGCGAATAAAATACCGGAAATCGTTTACCCGACGGGATCTACCAAATGGATTTTGATTCTCACGGCTATCAGTTGCGCCATTCTGGAGTTGCTCGATACCACGATTGTCAATGTTTCCCTGCGTGAAATAAGCGGAAGTATTGGTGCCACCACAACAGAAATTGCCTGGGTTGTAACGGCCTACGCTATCTCGAATGTGATCATCATTCCGCTCACGAGTATGCTCTCCGATTTTTTCGGAAGGCGTGTCTACTTTACTGCTTCGGTGATTATTTTCACCTTTGCATCGCTTATGTGCGGGTTTTCTACCAACTTGTGGACGCTCGTATTTTGGCGCTTCGTTCAAGGACTCGGAGGAGGAGGCTTGTTATCTACCGCGCAAACCATTATTATCGGTGCTTTTCCACCCAATAAAATCGGGACGGCTAATGCTGTTTTCGGTATGGGAATCATTCTGGGACCTACGTTTGGTCCAACATTGGGAGGTTTAATAACAGACAACTTCTCGTGGCACTGGGTGTTTTTCGTAAATATTCCGATCGGGATTGTGGCGACGATTTTATCATGGCGATTTGTAACCGATAGGCCGGGAGCTGTAAAACCGCGAAAAATAGACTGGTGGGGCATTTTCTTTCTGGTCGCGGCCGTGGGTTCATTGCAATACGTACTAGAGGAGGGTACCGCGCACGATTGGTTTGAAAGTACTGAGATAGTTGCGTTTAGTTTAGTTGCTTTATTAGGTCTCGGGGCGTTTATCTATCGGGAACTTTCCATCGATTACCCTGCGGTGAATATCCGGCTTTATCGCAATTACAATCTGGCGATGGGAAGTTTGATGAATTTCATGCTTGGACTCATGTTATTCGGAACCGTCTTCATATTTCCGCTTTTTGTGCAGATTTCGCTGGGTTGGACAGCCACACAAACCGGTTTGTTCATGATTCCGGGAGCAATTTTCACGGCATTTTCCATGCCGGCTGTGGCAGCAATGTTAGGTAAAGGAGCCAATCCTAAAAGTATCATCATAGCTGGAATTTTTATGACCTTCTCCTTTTTGATGATGTTGGCTTTTTCGTCACCCGATTCAAGCGAAGGTGATTTTTACCTGCCGTTTATTTTGCGTGGTGTGGGGCTTGCTTTTATGATGTCACCGATTTTATCCTTAGCAGTTTCCGGTTTGGAAGGAAAAGATATGACACAGGCTGTTGGTTTGGCCAATATGATCCGTCAACTGGGCGGTTCGGTCGGAATTGCGTTGATCAACGTTTTCTTATCCAATAAAAATGCGGAAGTCCGCGGAAGCATGGTGAGTTATGTGAGTCAGTACAATCAACCCGCACAAGATCGTTTGGCGGCGTTCACCCAAAATTTCCTTGCGAAAGGTTATTCATTGGAAGATGCCGAAACGCTGGCCTATAAATCAATGGAGGGAGCGCTTTTCAAACAACAAGCATTAGTGAGTTATGATCAGGGATTCTTTATGGTAGGTATGCTGATTTTGATTTGCATACCAATCGTATTCCTCATTCGCTATAAAAAAACTGCGAAGGCCGCTGTGGTGTCGGATCATTAGGATCAGTGCAGAAAGATGCGGCTATTCAAAGGATGAAAAGGCTGTCCGGTTTATGGGCAGCCTTTTTGTTTTTGCGTTGATGGGTGTTTGCTTCCTCCCACAGATGCACAGATTTATACGCTCCTAACGGCAGCGTAAGCGGCATTTATTTGGTGTTCTGATCGTATATTCAATAATTTAAAAGCGAGTGTCCGCAAGGGGCAGAAGCACAAAATCTGAGTATCTCTAGGAAGAGAAATGGATCAGCGCATTCACGTTTAAATTCAGGACATCAATAATTGTTTGAATTTCGCACTAATCGGTTTGTTTCTTGCAACTGAATCGCTGCTTGACTGCCGTACTTTTGTAACAGTAAGAATGAACTAAAAATCAATACCATGAAGTATAATTTATTTGGAAACACCGGCCTTGTAGTGTCGGAATTGTGTTTAGGAACCATGACCTTCGGTGGTGAAGGAATCTGGAAAGCCATTGGTATGTTGCAACAAGATGAGGTCAATCAATTGGTGAAAAGTGCCGTTGATGCCGGAATCAATTTCATCGACACGGCCAATATTTACTCCTATGGCGAATCGGAGCGTTTGCTTGGAAATGCCGTTCGTGAATTGGGCTTGGATCGAAATGAACTCGTTATTGCGAGTAAAGTGAGAGGTCGCATGGGCGAAGGACAAAACAACGCCGGACTTTCACGCTTTCATATTTTTCAATCGGTTGAAGCCAGTTTACAGCGTCTTCAAATGGATCATTTAGACATTTTGTATGTACATGGAGTAGATCCGCTGACGCCTGTGGAACAAACCATGCGCGCGCTCAACGACTTGGTTGCGGCTGGAAAAGTGCGTTACATAGCTGTTTGTAACTGGCCCGCTTGGATGGTGATGAAAGCACAAGGAATTGCTCGCCAAAACGGGTGGTACACTTTTGAGGGTCTGCAGTATTTTTATTCGGTTGGTGGACGCGATATTGAACGCGAAATCTTGCCGATGGCCAAAGATCAAAACTTGGCAGTGATGCCTTGGAGTCCGCTGGCAGGTGGTTTTTTCTCCGGGAAATACAAACGCGATGAAGCAACCGGTCAAAACCGTAGAGACAACTTCGACTTTCCGCCAATCAATAAAGACAAAGGCTACGAAATCATTGACGTATTACGCGAAATCAGTGAAGCTCATCAAACTACGGTAGCACAAGTTTCATTGGCATGGGTGCGCCTGCAACAAGGAGTTACCAGTACTATCATCGGTGCGAAAACTGTACAGCAACTCTTGGATAATTGCGCTTCGGTCAACCTCGAATTGTCGGCAGATGAATTGAGCAGAATAAACACAGCAAGTGCATTGGCAAGCGAATATCCGGGTTGGATGGTCGACCGCCAAACGGGTGATCGTGCGATCAATCAGGTGAAATAAAGAACCGATTAACATCAAACTACATGTGAAGGATTTACTTTTGCATGTAGTTTGATTTTTGTACTTTTCAGCTCATATGCCAACAACTCAACATTCGGTAAAACTCAACGGAAAACCCCCGATGCTGCAACGCGATTTCGGGCAATTCAACGCCATTCGGATTCAGGATCTTCCTAAAATGGCCGGTGGACCTGTTACCTACAATCGGCGCGATTATTACAAAATCAGCCTGTATCAAGGAAACAGCATTTACCATTATGCCGATAAAAGTCTGGAGATTTCCGGTACAAACTTGTTGTTTTTTAGCCCGAAAGTTCCCTACACACTCGAGAAAATTTCAGGCGAAAACAACGGCTGTTTCTGCATCTTTACCGAAGCTTTTTTCCGCGACCAACCAATGGCTAATCTGGGCGAATTGCCAATGTTCAAACCGGGCGGAAAATCGTTTTACAAACTCGATTCCGATCAAGAAAGGCATTTGGAACAGATTTTTGAAAAAATTCTAGCAGAAGTAAGTTCCGATTACATCTACAAATACGACCTCATTCGAACACTTGTAAGCGAGTTGATTCATTTCGCGCTGAAACTGCAGCCTTCTGAAAATGTGTACAAACACCCCGATTCCAATTCCCGTTTAACTTCTGTTTTCACCGAATTACTCGAACGTCAATTTCCCATCGAATCGGCAAAACAACGGCTCGAAATGCGATCGGCGAGTGATTATGCAGAACAACTTTCGGTACACGTTAATCACCTCAATCGCGCCATCAAAGAAACCACAGGAAAAACCACTACGCATCAGATTTCAGAGCGTATGGTCCGCGAAGCGAAAGCTTTACTGAAACACACCGGTTGGAATGTGGCTGAAATAGCTTATTGTTTGGGTTTTGAGGAACCTGCCCATTTTCATCATTTTTTCAAAAAACAAACCGGAACTACTCCTACTGCTTTTCGGGTCAACTGAATCGATTCATTCATCCATTTTGGAATGTGAACGCGTTTCCCGCATCAGCACATACACCAACAATGAGAGCACAATGCATCCGGTAATGTACCAGTAAAACCATGTTTCATGTCCGGCATCTTTGAGCCATAGCGCAACATATTCGGCACTGCCACCAAAAATTGCTACGGTGATCGCATACGGAAAACCTACACCCAACGCACGAATTTCGGTGGGAAATAATTCCGCTTTTACAATAGCATTGATACTGGTATAGCCGCTAACGATAATCAATGCCGCCAGTAGCAGGAAAAAGGCCGTCCAAACAGAGGTTGTGTGACTGAGTGCTGTGAGTAATGGAACGGTGAATAACGTGCCTAAAACACCAAATCCGATCAGTAAGGGTTTTCGTCCGATTTTATCGGAAAGCACTCCGAAAAAAGGTTGAAGACAGGCAAAAATCAAGAGGCTAAAAAAAGACAAAAGGGTAGAAGTGCCTTTCGATAAATGCACCGTATTCACCAGGAACTTTTGCATGTAAGTGGTGTAGGTGTAAAAAGCGAGTGTTCCACCCAAGGTAAGTCCTATCACAATCAAAATCGCCCGCGGATGTTTCAACAAAGCGCGAAGTGTTCCTTTTCGGGAAGTTTTTTCGGTTCTATGAGCATCAAACGCGGTGGTTTCTTCCATCGATTTACGCAAATACAAAGCTACCAGCGATAACAAAGCACCGAAGATAAACGGAATGCGCCAACCCCACGATTCAAGAGCAGTTTCACTGAGTATGCGTTGCAGCAAAAGCTGAATGCCGAGCGCGATGAGTTGTCCGCCAATGAGGGTCACATATTGAAAACTAGCGTAAAACCCGCGTCGATTCGGAGTTGCCATTTCGCTTAGATAAGTCGCCGAAACACCATATTCACCACCCACGCTCAATCCTTGAATCATGCGAGCTACAAGCAAAATAATCGGTGCCGCGATGCCAATACTTTGGTAAGTGGGTGTTAGTGCAATCAACATTGACCCAAACGACATAACGAGTACCGACAAGGTCATGGCACGTTTTCGTCCCATTTTATCGGCAATACTTCCAAACAGCCATCCGCCGATAGGACGCATCAGAAATCCGACAGCGAAAATTCCGGCTGTATTCATCAACTGAGCCGTAGCGTTACTTTCCGGAAAAAAAGCATGCGAAAAGTAGAGTGCAAACGCAGAATAAGCGTACCAATCATACCACTCTACCAAATTTCCGATAGAGCCGCTGACGATAGCTTTCAATTGTTTCCCCGAGACGCGTTCCGTTTGATGTTTCATCGATTCCAAAACTATATTTTTTAGCCGATGTTGTATGCTTAATTTTTAATGTTGGATGAGTCGTTCATTAAAAATCTAACATCCAACATTCAACATTCGCGTTAACAATTCAAATTTGTGTTAATAATTGGAACTTTTTGCTTCCTGCCTTGTTAGTTAATTCTAGCACTTTCAAGTATATTTGCAGTCCTGTTTCAACACGTCGTGAGCGAACAGGTGAACTTTAATATTTCAGGAAAAACATGAACTCATTTTCATCCCGTCACATTGGTCCCGATAACACTGAGAAAACAGCCATGCTTGCTGCAATCGGTGTGCAATCGGTACAAGAGTTAATTGATAAAACCATTCCCGCGCACATACGTTTGAGCGGTGAATTGAACATTGATCCGGCGATGACCGAGCAGGAATACCTGCAGCACATCACGGCTTTAGGAATGCAAAATCAGGTGTTTAAATCGTTCATCGGTTTGGGGTACAATGAGACCATTACACCTTCGGTTATTTTGCGCAATGTGTTGGAAAATCCGGGATGGTATACGGCTTATACGCCTTACCAAGCTGAGATTTCTCAAGGTCGTTTGGAAGCATTGTTGAATTTCCAAACCATGATTTTGGAATTGACTGGAATGGAAATCGCCAATGCGTCGTTGTTGGATGAAGCCACAGCAGCTGCAGAAGCAATGATCATGTTTTACAACTCACGTTCGCGTCAGGAAGTAAAAGACAATCAAAACAAATTTTTTATAGACGCAAACGCGTTTCCACAAACCATTGATGTGGTGTTGGGTCGCGCGTTGAACTTGGGTATCGAATTGGTACAAGGCGATGCGGCAACCTTCGTTAACGACGGAAGTTATTTCGGTGCGGTCATTCAATACCCGGATGCTAAAGGTTCAATCACGGATGTAAAAGGATTCATTGCTCGCAACGAAGGTTTGCGCGTAGCAGTTGCTGCTGATATTTTGGCATTGGTACTCTTACAATCACCTGGTTCTCTTGGAGCCGACGTGGTTTTCGGATCGTCACAACGTTTCGGTGTACCAATGGGTGCCGGAGGTCCACACGCAGCATTCTTCGCAGCGAAAGACGAATACAAACGCACCATGCCGGGACGTATCATCGGCGTATCGAAAGATGCAGATGATAACCTTGCGTTGCGTATGGCGCTTCAAACTCGTGAGCAACACATCAAACGCGATAAAGCAACTTCTAATATTTGCACGGCTCAGGCCTTGTTGGCGGTAATGGCAAGTATGTATGCCGTTTACCACGGACCAACACGCATGAAAGCAATTGCAGAACACGTTCATTCATTGGCGGTGAAAACGGCAAAAGGCTTAAAAGCAGCCGGAATTACCGTAGCTTCCGATTCGTTTTTCGATACTGTTTGTGTAACAGGAGTCAATACTGCTGCTATCAAAACTGCAGCTGAAGCCAAACAATTGAATTTCCGCATTATCAGCGATAGCGAATTGACCATCAGTTTTGGTGAACCCCATACAACTGCTGATGTAAACACTATTTTGAGCGTTTTCGGAGCAACTACTGCAGTTTCGGATGAGGTTGAAAGCACCATTGCTTCTTCATTATTGAGAACAGATGGGGTGTTTACACATCCTACCTTCAACCGTCATCATTCCGAATCGAAAATGATGCGTTACTTGAAACGTTTGGAAAATAAAGATTTGTCGTTGGTTCACAGCATGATTCCATTGGGTTCTTGTACGATGAAATTGAACGCAGCATCTGAGTTAATTCCGATCACCAACCCGCAATTTGCGAATATGCACCCGTTTGCACCTGTAGCTCAGGCGGCTGGTTACCACGCAATGTTCCGTCAGTTGGAAAAAGATTTGTGTGAATCGACTGGTTTTGCAGCTATGTCATTGCAACCGAATTCGGGAGCACAAGGTGAGTACGCCGGTTTGATGGTCATCAAAGCATACCACGAATCGCGCGGAGACAAACAACGCACCAAAATGATCATTCCTTCATCTGCTCACGGAACCAATCCTGCATCTGCGGTAATGGCCGGTTTTGAAGTAGTGGTGACAGGTTGCGACGATAACGGAAACATCAACATCGATGAATTACGTGAAGTAGCAACAGCGTTGAAAGACGAGTTGGCCGGTTTGATGGTTACGTATCCGTCAACTCATGGTGTATACGAAGAAGGAATTCGTGAAATCACAACAATCATCCACGAAAATGGAGGTCAGGTTTACATGGACGGCGCCAACATGAACGCGCAAGTTGGTTTGACCAACCCTGGAAATATCGGTGCGGATGTGTGTCACTTGAACTTGCACAAAACATTTGCCATTCCTCACGGAGGTGGTGGACCTGGAATGGGTCCAATTGGTGTGGCAGCACACTTAGCGCCATTCTTACCTAGTAACCCTGTGGTTGCAGCCGGTGGCGATCAGCCTATTCATGCAGTTTCTGCAGCACCTTACGGAAGCGCCTTGATTTTGTTGATTTCTTACGGATACATCAAAATGCTCGGAGCAAAAGGTTTGCGTGAATCAACGGAGATGGCCATTTTGAACGCCAACTACATTGCAGCGAAATTAAAAGGTCACTACGATGTACTTTACAGCGGTAAAAACGGAACGGTTGCCCACGAAATGATCTTGGATTGCCGCGAGTTTAAGAAAACCGCCGATGTTGAAGTAGCCGATATGGCAAAACGTTTGATCGACTTCGGTTTCCATGCACCAACGGTATCATTCCCGGTTGCAGGAACTTTGATGATCGAACCGACCGAATCGGAAGACAAAGAAGAATTGGATCGTTTCATCGAAGCCATGATCAAAATCCGTCAGGAGATCAAGGAAATCGAAAACGGTCATGCCGATAAAGCCAACAACTTATTGAAAAATGCACCGCACACTGCAGATTGCATCATCAACAAAGACTGGAACTACCCGTATTCACCACAAGAAGCCGCTTATCCGGTTGCTTACCTCAAAGAATGGAAATACTGGGTGCCTGTTCGTCGCGTTGACAATGCGTATGGCGACCGCAACTTGGTATGCTCTTGCCCGAGTGTAGAGAGCTACATGCATGTGGAGGCTTAAGAGATTTTTAACTACAAATCCATTCTATTTTAATGGATTTGTAGTTTTTTCTTTATAAAATGTTTTCAATTTTCAATTTATGCACCTAAAATCATTTGCAGTTTTTATATTCTGTGCCACTTTAAGTTTATCATCTATTTCATATGCTCAAGGGTATGTGAATGATCAAATGTTTAATCCAACAGATCAAGGTTATTCTTTTGGAGATGGGGGGTATGGATTCTGTTCACCGACTCAACAACTAGATGGAAAAATTATTCTTATACAAAATTTCAAAAACTATCTTGGTGCGCCAGTTGGAGACATTATTCGTTTAAACAATGATTATTCTGTTGATCCTTCGTTTAATTGTGGTAGTGGTGTCAATAATGGTTCAATTTATACAAATGTTATTCAACCTGACGGCAAAATATTGATTGGTGGTTTATTCAATCAGTACAGATCTGCACCACGTGAAAACTTAGCACGCCTTAATCCTGATGGCTCTGTAGATACAGGATTTGACAACATTCCTCTGACAAATGGTGCTGTGCGTAGCATTGCTTTGCAATCAGATGGGAAAATTATTATTGGTGGAAACTTTACATCTTATGGTGGAGTTTCCAAAACGTATATAGCTAGACTGAATTCCAACGGAAGTTTAGATGTAAGTTTTAATCCGGTATTAAGCCCATACAGTGAGGTTAGTCAGGTAAAAATTCAAACTGATGGTAAAATTATACTAATTGGATCTTTTAGTCAGATCAACAACACTCCTAGAAATGGGTTGGCAAGACTGAATGCGGACGGTAGTCTAGACGCTAGTTTTGATATTGGTACTGGAGTTACTGCAAATACATATACCGCAGCGATTAGAACATTTACTATACTGAATGATGGGAAAATAGTAATCGCAGGTGGGTTCGAATATTATAATGGAGTTGCTAGAAATAGTATTGCTCGATTGAATACTAACGGTAGCCTAGATTTAAGTTTTATTCCTGGTACAGGGACAATCAACGGCTCAATTGAAAAATGTTTTATTGATTCCAATGGCAAATTAGTATTCGGTGGGTATTTCACCTCCTATGATGGTTCGTCAGTTAATCGATTAGTGCGCCTAAATACGGATGGTTCTATTGATGCAAACTTTGTTTCATCTTCATTTTCTTTGAACGGTACCACTAGTTCATTATTCGAATTTCTGAACGGAAAAGTTTGGTTTGCTGGTAGAATGCTAAATTCAAATGGAAGTTTGGACATATCTTTTAATCCGGGTAATGGTGTAAATACTGGGTGGAACAATGGCCCATTTGGTTGGGTGAGACATATCATGTTACAACCCGATCAAAAGATTGTTTTAAGTGGAGAATTTGAAACTTACAATGGAGTGCTGGCAAACAATATAGTGCGTCTCAATCAGGACGGTTCAGTTGATCAATCCATGAATACAGGATTGGGAGCGAATCAAATCGTTTATAAAACAATTCTTCAACCAGATGGAAAAATCATTTTGGTTGGCTCTTTATCGATCTATAATGGTGTGGCTCAATCGCCCGGAATAACAAGAATTAATATGGATGGAAGTATTGATTTGAGTTTTAATGCAGGAAGTGGTGCGTTAGGCGGGGATATTCAAGATGCTATACTACTTACCAATGGTCAAATCTTAATTGCTGGGGGGTTTGATAGTTTTGACGGTGTTGCCCGCAAAAAAATCGCATTACTAAATAGTGATGGATCGTTGGACTTGTCTTTTGATGCAGGGATTGGTCCGAATAATACGATAAATTCATTAAAAGTTCAATCTGATGGCAAAATTCTTATAGGTGGTTATTTTGCTACCGTAAATAATCAACCAAGGAGAGGATTAGCGCGATTAAATCCAAATGGGACACTTGATGCAACATTTAATCCAGGTACAGGAATCAGTCAGAGCTTTTCTGGTCCATATCATGGGGTCTCAGACTTGGAAATTTTACCCAATGGGAAAATAGTTGCTGTAGGAAAGTTTATTTCATATAATGATTTTAGTTCGAATAATATTGTTCGTTTGAATAGTGATGGTTCTTTTGATTCTGGATTCACTATCGGTACCGGATTTAATGATTTTATTTATTCCATTGAGATAAGTCCAACGAATCAATTAATTGTTGCAGGCGATTTTACTTCGTTTAATGGAATAACCAGCAATCGAATTGCAAGACTAAATGCTGATGGAACATTTGATCAAACTTTTGATTTAGGAAGTAGTGCAAATAATACAGTCTTTAACACCTGCCACCAACAAGATGGAAAGATATTGATTGGAGGTAGCTTTACGGCGATCAATAATGTTGGAAGAAATAGAGTTGCGCGAGTTCTTTATTGTAATCCTTCTTATTCAAGCTCTACTGTTGTTAATTGCGGATCATATTCTTGGAATAATACAGCTTATTCTACCTCTGGGGTTTATTCAGACACTATACCAAATGCCAATGGCTGCGACTCTATCATTACTTTAAATCTCACTATAAATAACCCAACTTTCGGTAACGAAACTATCGTGAGATGTAATAGCTATGTTTGGCCTATTAATGGGCAAACGTACACCTCTTCCGGAATATACGTTGATACCGTTTCAAATTCAATTGGTTGCGATTCAATTAGTACACTCAATCTAACAATAACAACCCCTACTTCTGCTAGTGAAACAATCACAAGTTGTATTGACTTTTTATGGTCAATTAACGGGCAAACATACAGTTCTTCTGGGATATACATTGATACCATTCCGAATGTAAATGGTTGCGATTCAATTGTGACTTTAAATCTCACAATAGCTTCTCCAACTTTCAGTATCGAAACTATCACAAGTTGTAATGACTATTTGTGGTCCATCAACGGGCAAACGTACAGCTCTTCTGGGATATACATTGATACCATTACGAATGTAAATGGTTGCGATTCAATCGCTACCCTAATTTTAACCATTCAAAATACCACTTTCGGTAATGAAACCGTTTATTCTTGCGACAACTATATTTGGTCGACTAATGGACAAACGTATACAACTTCGGGAACTTATATAGATACTATTCCGAATGTAAATAACTGTGACTCAATTATCACTCTAAATATCACCATTTACAACACTCCTTTCGGAGTTGAAACAGTAACTGTATGTGATGAGTTTATTTGGACTCTTAATGGGCAAACCTACACCTCTTCAGGGATATACATTGATACAATCCCAAATGCCAACGGTTGCGACTCTATTGTTACCCTTAACTTGACCATTGTTCCAAGTTTACCATTATCGGTAAATACTTTCTCTCAACCATCCGACGCCAATTCATGCATTGGTGCAGTAAGTATTTCAACAGTTGGAGAACCCGATTTCACGGAAACAATTGATGGCGGTTCACCGATTACTCACTCCAGTTATACCTTGGTTGAAAATCTATGTCCGGGAGTGCATTCATTGTTCACTACAAATGGTTGCGGCGATACATTGACAAGTACATTCATCATCCCGGTCTACTCCAACTACATCTTCAACAACCCGTTTATCGATTCCATTGCTGTTGACTCGCTCGGAGCAACCATCGAAGATTGCGACATTTATTACAACAGCATCGACACCGCTTTTATCGATTCCATTTTCGCGAACGGAAATACGGTGACTGTTATTTGGAACATTGTTGACTCCAACGGCTCCAATTTTGATACCTCCAGTTATGTCTTGAACAATGGAAATGGTGTTTATTACTTGCAATTGAGCGTGTTTTGCCCAACGAAATCTATTGGTGACTATTTTGCGGTGACTGAAGCAATCTATTTTGAAGACGGAAACATTTCCACTGCAGGTCTGACCGTTCTAGACGATGATCTCTTCGAACTTTTCCCCAATCCAACCAACGATGTTGTAACGATACGTTTTGAAGCCTCAGACGCAGATTTAGTAGTATATGATGCTCAAGGAAAACGGATTCAAACTCATAAGATCGTTTCCGGTGAATCAATTTCGCTGGTAAATGTTGAAACCGGCGTTTATTTCTTCGAACTCACAACCGAACAAGGAAAAACGGTGAAATGGGTGGTGAAGCAGTAATAACCTAATTGTATATAAATATGAGTGTAAATAGTTTAAAATCATTTCTAACTCCCTTACTGTTCTTATTATTTCACCTAACTACGTTAGCGCAAGGAGGAGTAATGGATCCAGCTTTTAATACGGGTACCGGATTTAATGGCTATGTTGATGAAATGGTCGTCAGAGATGATGGTACGTTATTAATTGTAGGTGCTTTTACTGAGTACAACAGTGTTCCAGTGAATGGAATTGTTTGTTTGAATGCTGATGGCACAGTCAATTCTTCCTTTGATGGCGGAACAGGGTTTTATCATAATTCGGGTAATTTTGGTGTTAACTCGCTGTGCCTTCAACCTGATGGAAAAATGATAGTTGCAGGTAATTTTACCAGCTATCAAGGTGTTTCGGCTATCGGGATAATTCGTCTAAATGAGGATGGCTCTATTGATTCCACTTTTGATTCAGGAACAGGGTTCAATGGGTTACCAGTTACTGCTGTTCTCCAACCGGACGGGAAAATAATCCTTGTTGGACAATTTGCCGATTATAATGGTATTTCGGCCTATAATATTATCCGCTTAAATGATGATGGGTCAGTCGATGCCACTTTTGTAAGCGGTCAAGGCTTTTTAAATAACGCTTGGAGCACAATAGCATTGGAGACAGTTGTTCAAACGGATGGAAAAATCATCGTTGGAGGAAGCTTTGATGTTTATAATGGGGCTTCTGTAAACAATGTTATTCGCCTAAATAGCGATGGAACGATTGACAATAGTTTTACTATTGGAACAGGTATAGCAGGGGCCGTAAGGTGTATAACGCTTAGACCGGACGGAAAAATCTTTCTTGCGGGTGAATTTTTTAGCTACGATAGTGTTGTTGCAAATAGTATTGTATTACTCAATAATGATGGTACTGTAGACGCCACTTTTAACGTAGGTGCAGGAATAGATGCAGCCACTGAAACCATTAGTGCCGTAACATTGCAGACAGATGGAAAAATACTGATTGGAGGGAGGTTTAGTCAATTTGATGGAATTTCGAAACAAGGGATGATTCGACTAAATCAGGATGGTTCAGATGATACAACTTTTACTATTGGTTCCGGGTTCGATGAATTGGTTTCTTCCATTATCATTCAATCTGATTGTAAAATTTTGGCCTCAGGAGATTATCAGAATTACAATAATAACACGGTTAACAGAATTGTAAGATTATTGAGTGATATTCCAACTTCAACCATTTTTGTTTTGCCAAGTGATGAAATGAATTGTAATGGTGAGTTAGCAATGCAGACTATTGGCAGAGCAGATTTCACGGCTGATATAGATAGCAACACTCTTTTTACCTATTCAAACTATCACTTGGAACAGAATCTCTGTCCTGGTGTACACACATTAAGCGTAACGGATGTCTGCGGAAACGCTGTTACAAGCACATTTGTGATACCAATAGACTCCAACTACATCTTCAACAACCCGTTTATCGATTCCTTTGCTGTTGACTCGCTCGGAGCAACCATCGAAGATTGCGACATATACTACAATGGTATCGACACCGCTTTCATCGATTCGATTTTCGCCAACGGAAATACGGTTACTGTTATTTGGAACATTATTGACTCCAACGGCTCCAATTTTGATACCTCCAGTTATGTCTTGAACAACGGAAATGGCGTATATTACTTGCAATTGAGCGTGTTTTGCCCAACGAAATCTATTGGCGACTATTTTGCGGTGACTGAAGCAATCTATTTTGAAGACGGAAACATTTCCACTGCAGGTCTGACCGTTCTAGACGATGATCTCTTTGAACTCTTCCCCAATCCAACCAACGATATAGTAACGCTACGTTTTGAAGCTACTAGCGCAGATTTAGTAGTATATGACGCTCAAGGAAAACGGATTCAAACTCATAAGATCATTTCCGGTGAATCAATTTCGCTGGTAAATGTTGAAACCGGCGTTTACTTCTTCGAACTCACAACTGAACAGGGAAAAACGGTGAAACGTGTGGTGAAACAGTAGAAATTTTTCAAACAACAATCAACATGAAGGCCTTTCAGCAATGGGAGGTCTTTTTTTGTTGCCGTAAACATAGAATTGCTGCGTCACTAACCACTGGTGACTAGTCACTAATAACTAACCACTAATAACTAGTCACTGATAACTAATCACCACATCAGCAGAATTCTCTTATTTTTATAGCATGAAGATGTTTCTCCTTCGTATCTGTTCCGTGTTGTTGTTGGTGTGTTTTTACCAAACAATTGCTTTTGCCGCCAATGGTGACGAAGCCAGCCGTATTAAGGCGTATCAGCAAGAAAAGAATGGAACAAAGAAGTACTGGAAACTCTATCAATTGGGTGAATACTATCGCCTGAATAACGTTGAAAAAGCCGATTCCATTCGCGATTACCTGCTTTCTGCCAGTCGCCAGGAAAATGATTCGGCGCGCTTGCAAGCATTGGTTTTTGATTTGAAAATTGATCAGTTGCGCGGAAACAGAATTGCCTATTACACCAAAATACTCCAGCTGCAACCGTTTTTGAGTCGACTCAAATCTAGGGTTTCGCAAGTGGTCATTTACCAATACCTGGCCGATTATCACATCGCCTACCGTGAATTTGAGCAAGCTCATTTGTACCTTGACGAAGCATTGTTGATTTCCAAGAAATTGCGCTCCTATTCCTACAGCTGCACGGCCGAAACCTATCGATTGGTTGCGCTACTGGAAATGGAAGAGAATGATAAGGCAAATGCGTTGATCCACGTGGGGCAATCCATTCAGTATGCCCGGCGCTCCTCCGATAAATCACTCTTGGCAGCTTGTTTCAACATGCAGGCCAAAGTCTACAACTATTTCGGACAGTTGGAATTAAGTGTTTCGAAAAACATGATTGCCTTGCAACTGGCAAAAGAAGCCAATGATTTTCCCAAGGCATCCAATTACCAGCGCGAATTGGGGGAGGTGCAATACGCCATTTTTAATTACGATGACGCCAGCTATTATTTTTCTCAATCGAAAGAAACAGCCGAGCGAATTCATGATAAACGATTGGTTGGGTTGGCTAAAACAGATCTCGGATTATTATACTTTGCCCGCAAAGAGTTTCAGCGTGCTATTCAATTGTTGCGTGATGCGATTAAAATTCTTCAAAAATTCAATGATGAAGACGGCCTGGGGCTTGCGCACATGCATTTAGGGAACGTTTACCGTGAAGAGGGAAAGTATGATGAAGCATTGAGGTATTTCAATAAAGCGCTCGTATATTTTGAGTCATCGGCCAACAGAGCAGAGATTGCCTCTGTTTACCATTTGGTCGGAACTGTTTTCGAAAAGCAAGGAAAGTATGAAAATGCGCTGAATTACTTGAATCGTGCCGTAGAAATTCGCTTGCAATTCGGATTTAAAGGAAGCGTTTATCCTTCTTACCGTGAAATTGCCGAAGTGTATAAGAAAACGGGCAACATGAAATTGGCCAATCATTACCTGGAAGTATATTCCAACTACTCGGATAGCGCCCGAACGGTAGAGGTAAGCGCCAAAATTGCTGAGATATCAGAGCTTTACCGAGCCGAACAACGCGAGCGACTCATCGCCATGCAGCAAGATTCCATCGAATTGCAACGAAAAGAAAAAGACCTTACTTCGGCCCAGCTCGAAAACACCGAATTACGGAGCAGCTTCCAAACGTATGTAATCATTGGGTTCATTTTGTTGCTGATTCTGGCTGTTGTTATCTTCTACAATCAGTGGAAACAACGAAATATCAAACAACTGCAACGAGAAGCTGAAATGAGCCAGGTATTGTTGCGTTCACAGATGAATCCGCATTTTGTCTTCAATGCGATGTCGGTGATTCAAAGTTATATTTATGAAAACGACACCAAGAATTCCACCAAGTTCCTGGTCAATTTCTCGAAATTGATGCGACTCATCCTCGAAAATTCATCCAAGGAATTTATTCCGATACTCACGGAAATCGACATCCTTACCAAATACCTGGAAACCCAAAAATTGCGCTTCGGTGATCGATTCGAATACGAAGTGGCGATGGATGATTTGCTATTAGAAGAAGAATTGGTCATTCCGCCCATGATTACCCAACCGTTTATCGAAAATGCCATTGAGCACGGTCAACTCCACACGGTTGATGGTGGTTTTATTCGTGTGAAATTCTCCAAGGTTTCGGATATGTTGAATGTGGTAATTGAAGACAACGGTATTGGAAGAAAAGGTTCCGAGCGCAATAAAAAGAGTGCCGAGCACAAAAGCATGGCGATGAAAATCACCCAAGATCGTATCGATAACATTAATTATAAATACCGAATTCAAGGATCGCTCGACATTAGCGACTATAACGTAGAATCGCAAACTGGAACCAGAGTGGTGATCTTTTTACCTTACCGCACCGATACCCAAAAGACTTTAACTGATTAGAATTGCGATACCCTGAAAGCGATCACTTAAAACATTAATCGTATATTCGGGTTCGTATTTATTATGTATGCTAATTCCGATTTACTGATGAAAAAGGCCTTAATTATTGATGATGAACAACGAACACGTGAGTTAATTGCTAAAATGATCGAATCGTTCGATATGGATATTGAAGCCATTCCCAGAGGTGAAAATGTGCAATCGGGCTTGAAAGCGATCGCTGAAATACAACCTGACTTAGTTTTCCTGGATATTCAAATGCCAGATGGTACTGGTTTCGATTTATTAAAAGCCGTTCCCGAAAAGAATTTCGAGGTTATTTTTATTACTGCTCATGAGGAGTTTGCCATCAAGGCGATCAAATTTTCAGCATTGGATTACATCCTGAAACCGGTTGATCCGGATGAATTACGCGCAGCCTTAGAGCGTGCATTGGAAACCATGCATGAAGCAAAACAAGAACCTCAATTCGAAGCGTTACAACACAATATTCAACCGAATCAGAAACGCAGATTGGTGCTAAAAACCCAAGAAAGTGTCCATGTGGTGGAGTTGGATCATATTATTCGTTGCGAAGCAGATCGCAATTACACTTCGTTTTACCTTACAGAAGGCAAAAAAATATTGGTATCACGTACCTTAAAAGATTACGAAACCCTGTTGACAGGTCATAATTTCTTGCGTGTGCAGCAATCTCACTTGGTAAACCTCAACTTTGTAGAACGATATGACAAAGGAAATGGGGGTGCGGTAGTGATGAAAGACGGTTCTGAAGTTCCACTTTCACCTGCGAAACGTGATATTTTCTTTCAAATTTTAGAAAATCTGTGAAGCCCGTTCAGTCATTCTGACAGAATATTCATCCAAATAGTTGATTTATTCATTCGTCGATGCTTTGTTTCGATTCATCTATATCTTAGTAATGGAAATAAGGAGAAATGGAATCAGGTTGTTTTCTAAGTTAGGTTAAAGTTGAAAACGGGAAACGCTGCATTGGAGAGGCAGTTTTTTCATTTTCTAGTTTTATTGAAGAGTATACAGTTCTATCTATCCGTCAAGACTTTGGCAATAGCCGCAAGGACCTTAGAAACAACCTGATTTTCATTATTAAAATGGGCTACTTTACACGATACACAAACTAAAACACTACTAAACCAATTAGGTTTCATGCAAATGAAACCTTTTTGCTTTTTAGGTCATTCGGTTTTAACATTCCATCGTTTATATTTTTTTAATGCTAATTGGTCGAAATCCCTTACCGTGATTCAGCAATTCGTTTATTTTTGCCTCAAATTAGTATTATGAACACCGATGAATTTGAGCTCGTAGAGAAAGAGCAAGTAGTAAACTATCATTTTCCCTTGGAAGAGATTCTAAAAAGCGAAAATGAAATGAATGCTAGAAAGGAGGCAATTGAACGTGCAAATTCACTTGGAAATTTGGAACATTACAAAGTAAAGATTTACTTTGCTGACGAAGTGAGTAAAAAACGAATCGATACAACTATTTGGGGAGTTACCGATCGCGCAATCCTATTGAAACAAAATGTAGTTTTGCCAATACACCGCATTATCAAATTAGAAATATAACTGGCGCATGTCTAAGAAAAGATCAATCATCAGCTATGAAAAGCTGAACATCGAGCAGAAAAAGCAATTACTAATGGCTTTCCCTGACGGATTTGCAGGCTCAATGACTAAAATGACCAACCCGATCACAGGTGAGATTTACGACTCATTGTTGTGGGAAACCGAGGAAATCATTTACTTGGTTAAACTCCCTAAACAAACCGTAAAATCTCCTTCCGTTGATGACGATGATGATGATTTTGAAGAAGAAGACTTCGATAAATTTGATGGTAAAGGTGACGAGGAAGATGACTCCACTGATGATGATGAAGAGGATAGTTATGGTGACGATCCTGCAGATGCCGTTGCAGATGAAGAAGAGGATTAAATCAACATACCATTTTACATAACAATTGAAGCGCTCCATTTTTGGGGCGCTTTTTTTGATTCAAAAAAAATGATGGCTTATGATGGGCTATCGTTAAGTTTGAAACATACAAATACTAACTCCAAACTGCATTTCATTAACTGATATAGGGCGTTTGTTTGAATTGGTAACATAGTTGGCGTATTTTGTTATATGTTTGTCGAGGAAAAATAGCTATTAAGCGAAGCTTTCCGACTACTTATTTATAAATTAACCAATTACAAACATGAAAAAACAGCTACTAAAAGTTAGTAGGTTGAGTGTTGTAACTACTGCTTTTTTAAGCATTGCAGGCGCAGCTCACTCTCAAACTACAATTGTAGATTCCATTAATTTTTCAGGTGGAATGGCAACCTATACAATTCCTTGTGGGGTTACTTCTATAATAATTGATGCTTACGGAGCTCAAGGAGGTTCCGGTGCTGCAGGAGCTTCTGTTCCTGGTGGAAACGGCGGTCTTGGTGGATATGCTTCCGGTACGTTGACCGTAACACCGGGTGATGTATTAAATGTCATGATTGGTGGTGCAGGAACTACACCTACCGGAGGTTTCAACGGTGGTGCAAACGGTGGTTCTACCAATGCCGGTGGTGGTGGTGGTGCTACTGATATTCGTATTAACGGAACATCTGAAGTTGATCGTGTTCTTACTGCCGGTGGCGGTGGTGGCGGTGGCCGTGGTGGTTGCGAAGGTTCTTCTGGTGCATCAGGATCTGGTGGATCTGGTGGTAACGGCGGCGGTGATGCAGGTGTCAACGGTGGCGATTCTCCAACTTCAGGCGGTGTTGCCGGTGGTGGTAAAGGAGGAAACTTCGGTGCTGTTGCGGGTGCTTCTGGTCCTGCAGGATCAGGTTGTGGTGGTTTCTTAGGAGTTCCGGGTGGTACTTCTACTACTGGAACAGGTGCAGCAGGTGGCGCTGGCCAGGCTTGTTGCTGTTTTTCTAACGCTTCTATCCCAGGCGGTGGAGGTGGCGGTGGCGGCCAAATTGGCGGCGGCGGCGGCGGCGGTGGTTCTGCGGGAACTACTGGTTGCTCAGGAAATGATAAAGGAGCCGGCGGTGGTGGCGGTGGTGGTACCAGCTACAACGGTGGTATGACTACAGCTGGAACAATCTCTAACGGTGTTAGAACTGGAAATGGTGTAGTTATCATTAGTTACGTAGATCCTACTCCAGTAGCTTCGTTATCATCAACAGTTAACCCTATTTGTGAAGGTGATACAGTTACTTTTGTTGCTTCAAGCACCAATTCACCATCTAGTTATACATGGGCTGCTACAGGTGGTATGACCATCCTTTCAGGTCAAGGAACAAACACAGTAACTGTAACAGGTACTACAGCAGGCGATTTGACGGTTTTCTCTACAACAGCTTGTGGCGACGGTCCAACAACTTCTCCTTTTACTGTAACAGTTAATCCACTTCCAAACGTTACGATTACAGCTTCTGCAACAGAAGTATGTGCAGGTGAAACAATTACATTGTCAGGAAACGGTGCTAACGCAGGTTACACTTGGAATAATGGTGTTACCGATGGCGTTGCTTTCGTACCTTCAAACACTACTTACACGGTTACAGGTATCGATTCAAACGGATGTAGCAATGTTGCTTCTCAAGCAATCACGGTAAATCAACTTCCGGTAGTTGGCTTAACGGCTGCACAAGCAAACCCAGTTTGTGGTGGACAAGATATCGCGTTGACAGGAACTCCTGCAGGTGGTACTTATACTGAACTTGCCGGTTCTCCAACTGCATTGACAGGAAATACATTCAACGCTCCTGCTCAAGGAACTTGGGATATTGAATATGCTTTCACTGACGCTAACGGATGTTCCAATGCAGATACGATTTCTATCGTAGTTAACTGCATGGTAGGTCTTGAAATGATCGGTTCTGAAGGTACAATGAACGTTTACCCGAACCCGACAAACGGTAACTTTACCATTTCAAGTAAAGGTAACATCAACGGTTCTGTTCAATTGTTCAACGAATTGGGTCAATTGGTTTACGAACAAGCAGTAACAGGTGTAAACAAAAAACAAGTTGAGGTTAAAAACTTGACTCCTGGTACTTACCAACTTAAAATTACAAGCGAAGGTCAAGTTTTCTCCGGAAAATTGAACGTTACGAAATAAGTAAAGAGTCATCATTCTTTAGAAGCCGGAAGCACTTAGTGTTTTCGGCTTTTTTTATAGTTGAAAGATGAGCAGATAAATGAGTCATCATATGAATTGAGATTATTTTCATTTAATAAAAGACGTTTTTAACGCCGAATAAAATTCTTGGATACCATCAAATTAAGATGAATGCCACACTTTTTATAAAACATTGATAAATAAGTTATTTATTCAGCGACTAACCCTAAACAGGGTTTCGTTAACTAAAAACAACTATTTATTTAATTATATGAATAGGTAATAAAAATTGATTTAATTTTGTCGATGAAAATGATCGTTTCAGCGAAATTTTTTCACTACTTATTTATTAAATTAATCAATTACACACATGAAAAAACGACTACTTAGAGTAGGGAAATTGGGATTGATAACTGGTGCTTTCTTGTTTTTGGCAGGCCAAGTAAAATCTCAAACTACTACCTTTAATTTTAACGGGGGAATACAAAACTTCACAGTTCCTTGTGGCGTTGATTCTTTATTCATTCAAGCTTGGGGAGCACAAGGTGGTTCCGGAGCGTTGGGTGGTGCCAATGTTGCTGGAGGAAACGGAGGTCTAGGCGGATATGCAGAGGGCTGGTTAGTTGTTACACCTGGAGATCTATTGAATATTTTTGTTGGCGGACAAGGCGCTACACCTACCGGAGGTTTCAACGGCGGAGCAAATGGTGGTTCAACTAATGCTGGAGGCGGAGGCGGTGCTTCTGATGTGCGTGTAGGTGGAACAGCCGAAGCTGATCGCGTTATTACTGCCGGTGGCGGCGGTGGCGGTGGCCGTGGTGGTTGCGACGAAGGTGGTGCAGCTACTGGCGGAATCGGTGGAGACGGTGGTTCTGGTGGCGGTGGCATCGGAACGAACGGTAACGATTCACCAACTTCAGGCGGTGTTGCCGGTGGTGGTAAAGGAGGAAATTTCGCAGGTGTTCAAGGCGCATTAGGTGCTAAAGGACTTGGCTGTGGAGGTTTTTCGGGTACTGATGGTACTGCAACTGCCAATGGCGGTGGTGGAACAGGTGGATTCGGGCAAACTTGCTGCTGTTCATCTTCTAACTCCGTACCTGGTGGTGGCGGTGGTGGCGGTGGCCAAATCGGCGGCGGCGGCGGCGGTGGAGGTTCTGCAGGAACTCCAGGCTGTTCAGGAAATTCGAAAGGTGCTGGCGGCGGCGGCGGCGGCGGTTCCAATTATTTTGGAGGCGTAGTTAACGGAACCGAAAACGCAGGTATCTGGTTAGGAAACGGACAAATAACTATTACTTGGAATGATCCTGCTCCTGTTGCTTCATTATCTTCTACTGTTAGCCCTATTTGTGAAGGTGATACAGTTACTTTTGTTGCTTCAAGCACCAATTCACCATCTAGTTATACATGGGCTGCTACAGGTGGTGTAACCATACTTTCAGGTCAAGGAACTAACACAATCACTGTATCTGGCGCTACAACAGGCGATTTGACGGTTTTCGCTACAACAGCTTGTGGTGACGGTCCAACAACTTCTCCTTTTACAGTTACAGTTAATCCACTTCCAAACGTTACCATTACTGCTTCTGCAACTACAGTTTGTGCTGGTGAATCAGTTGCATTGTCAGGAAATGGCGCTAACGCAGGCTATTCTTGGGATAACGGTGTTATTGATGGTGGTTTATTTACTCCGGGTTCAACGGCTACTTACACTGTAGTTGGAATCGATTCAAACGGTTGTTCAAATACAGCTTCTCAAACGGTTACTGTAAACCAACTTCCTATAGTTGCATTGACTGCTGCACAAGCAAATCCGGTTTGTGGCGGACAAGATATCGTACTGACAGGAACTCCTGCAGGCGGTACTTATACTGAAATCGCTGGTTCTCCAACTGCATTGACAGGAAATACCTTCAACGCTCCTGCACAAGGAACGTGGACAGTAGAATATGCTTACACAGATGGAAACGGCTGTTCAGATGCTGATGCGATCGATATCGTGGTTAACTGTATGGTAGGTCTTGAAATGATCGGTTCTGAAGGTACTATGAACGTTTATCCTAACCCGACTAACGGAAACTTTACCATTTCAAGTAAAGGTAACATCAACGGTTCTGTTCAGTTGTTCAACGAATTGGGTCAATTGGTATACGAACAAGCAGTAACAGGTGTAAACAAAAAACAAGTTGAGGTTAAAAACTTGACGCCTGGTACTTACCAACTTAAAATTACAAGTGAAGGTCAGATTTTCTCCGGAAAATTGAACGTTACGAAATAAATAAAGAGTCATTCTTTAGAAGCCGGAAGCAGTACGGTCGAGTCGCTACTCAACTTTACTACTCCGGCTTTTTTTATGCGTTAAATTTGCGAACAAGGTTCATTTGCGTAATTTTCACCTGCTAACACAAACAAAGTGGAAGATACATTATTGCGTGAGCTGTTGACGGATTCTAGGATGTTGACCCTTCCAAAAAACCAATTTCTGGTAACGGAGGGCGTTGTCGATCAGCATATTTATTACATCGAAAGTGGTGCTGTGCGTGTGTTTCTGCAAACCGAATTCGAAGAATTGACCATCCGGTTCGGGTACAAAGATTCATTCATTACTTCGCTGTCGTCATTTATAAATGGCACGTCTTCCGAATTTTACATTCAAGCGATTCGCGGCACCCAAGTGCGAGCCATTTCCAAACAACAATTCGAAACAGCAATTAATACCGACATCCGTTACCTGCAACTATACAACGCCATATTGGAAGGATTGGTCATTCAGCAATTGGAGCGTGAAGTTGATTTACTCACGGCATCTCCCTCCGAACGGTTGCAGCGTGTTTTGAAACGAAGTCCGAGGTTGTTTCAGGAAATTCCATCCAAGTACATTGCATCTTACCTTCGCATGACACCCGAAACGCTGAGTCGAATTCGGAAAATCAACGATTGATGAGCTTTCGGTCATTGAATGGTAATTCTTGATTTCAATCAATGTTTTTGGTGGCAGAAGCAACGAATTTTGTCCTGTACTTAAAAACAAAACACGATGAAATTGAAGACAGATGAAGTCTTGGCCGATTTGATCAAACGATCAAAGAAAGTGCAGGATATCGTTTCCGGTTACCGTTTGTTGAACGAGGAATTGTTGAATCTGAAACCGAACGCTGATAGTTGGAGTAAACTTGAATGTCTGGAGCATTTGAATCTCTATGGGGATTTTTACTTACCTGAAATAGAAGGAAGAATACTCCAAGCAAAACGACCAAGCTGGCACATCTTTAAATCGGGGGTGATCGGAAATTATTTCGCGAATCTCATGCAACCCAACGGAAACGGAACAATCAAGAAAATGAAATCGCCGGAAGATAAAAATCCTGCAAAATCAGAGTTGTCGGTAACCACCGTCGAGCGATTTTTGAAGCAAATGGAACACTTATTACGCTTACTTGAAATGGCCAAACGGGTTGATTTGACGCACACCAAAACCTCGATTTCCATTTCAAAAATGATCAAGCTTAGATTGGGAGATACCTTGCGATTTTACGTTTATCACATCGAACGGCATGTGGCGCAGGGGGAAAGATTATAATCAAAAACTAATGTAGGCGCTATAAATAGTGATTTAATGTTGTTTTATTAGCCTGCAAAGCAGACTAATCTTTGCGGTCTTTGCGCCTTAGCGGTGAAAATAATTAACGCAAAGACGCCAAGGACGCAAAGAAGTTGCACCTGTGCAACTGGTTAATATTGAACTGTTTTCTATCAGATTTCGGGTGTAAATAATACATAAAACCCCGATGAATCGCGCGCCTACATTATAAACTAGTGGTCACGACAAAATCGCGATCCAAAAAAATTCTAATCATTCAATTTCAACACCGCCATAAATGCTTCCTGCGGCACTTCTACACGACCAATCTGACGCATACGTTTCTTTCCTTCTTTTTGCTTTTCAAGCAATTTACGCTTACGGCTGATATCTCCACCGTAACATTTCGCGGTAACGTCTTTACGCAAGGCTTTGATCGTTTCACGGGCGATTACTTTGGCACCGATGGCAGCTTGTATTGGAATCTCGAATTGTTGACGCGGAATCAATTCTTTCAGTTTAATGCAAATTTTCTTTCCTAAGTCGTAGGCATTGCTGCGGTGAACCAAGGCAGAAAGTGCATCCAGAATTTCTCCGTTGAGCATCAAGTCCATTTTGATCAAATCGGAAGATTTATAACCGATCGGATGGTAATCAAACGAGGCATATCCGCGTGAAACCGATTTTAAACGGTCGTAGAAGTCGAAAACGATCTCGGCTAATGGCATTTCGAAGGTGATTTCAACACGGTCTTGCGTCAAATACACCTGATTTTTCAACTCACCACGCTTTTCGATACACAAGGTCATAATCTGACCGATGTATTCCGATTTGGTAATAACTTGTGCT
>Ga0302293_10000110_pt1 | contig 47929 bp, 37 predicted proteins | sample III_Fen_N2_2_FD_198758 | JGI IMG/M metagenome (GOLD analysis project Ga0302293, IMG submission 198758) | Peat permafrost microbial communities from Stordalen Mire near Abisko, Sweden - III_Fen_N2_2 | ecosystem: Environmental > Terrestrial > Soil > Wetlands > Permafrost | place: Sweden: Abisko...
CCTATAACCTCAATCCCTTTCTCTCAAAAGCGCCTAGCGTTCTAAGCGGCTGCAAAGATACCCACTCTTTTTACTATTCCAAACCTTTTCTAAACTATTTTTTATCACCATACCTTAACATCAACTTAACTCCCTGATAAACCGTAAAATGCAACATGAAAGTTTTTTTGAGGAATATTACCCTTTTGTCAGAAGATCCTTCAAAAGCTCCAGTTTTTCGAGGTCTAAGGTTGCTGAATGATTAATTCCCTCTAGGATTGTTTGTGAGATTAAACGGTCTCCATTCGAGCCAATCATGAGGTTGGTTTCACCTTGAACTAACAAATCAACCGCCATTCCGCCCATTCTAGTTGCTAATATTCGATCAAAAGCAGAAGGATTTCCTCCACGCTGCACATGACCAAGGATTGAATAACGCAAGTCATACCCATCCATAAACGGTCGAACTTGTTCCATTATTTCTTTTGCGCCACCCCCATCGTCTCCTTCAGCCACAATAATGATGGAACTTCTCTTTCCTTTATTCTGTTCTTTGATCTGTTTCACCAATAATTGAATGTCGGTTACTTCTTCAGGAATCAATACACCTTCGGCGCCAGAAGCCAGTGCAGCATTGAGTGCAATAAAACCGGCATTCCTTCCCATTACTTCAATAAAAAAGACTCGATGGTGACTACTGGCTGTATCTCTTATCTTATCTACCGCTTCAACAACCGTATTTAAAGCTGTGTCGTAACCGATTGTATGGTCGGTTCCTGCTATGTCATTATCTATAGTGCCCGGTATTCCGATTATGGCAATCTCCATTTCTTCCGCTAAAATGGTAGCTCCTTTAAAACTGCCATCGCCACCTACAATGATTAATCCATCGATGGCGTGTTCCTTTAAATGAGCAATCGCTTTTTGGCGCCCCTCAGCTGTTAGGAATTCCTGACTTCTTGCTGTACCTAAAACAGTACCGCCTCGCTGGATGATATTATCGACATCGCCATAACCGAGCTTTTCTATTCGACCTTCAATCATTCCTTGAAATCCGTCCATCACACCAAAAGGAGTTAATCCTTTCGACAAACAAGTTTTCACTACGGCACGCACACATGCATTCATTCCCGGGGCATCTCCACCGGAAGTTAATACTGCTATGTTTTTCATTTTTGACATTCGTCTATATATAAGGAGTACCAATTTATGGAATTCGAGAAGAAGTTGCATCTTTACTGTGAAATGTTTTTTGGAAACCGAAGAAAATACCAACAACTGTCCGACAAGGAGCTGATTGATCTTTATATTACAGATCGATGCAGCTACACGCTTCCTTTATTATATGAGCGTTACGGTCATTTGGTAATGGGTAGTTGCATGAAGTACCTCAAGCAAGTTGAAAATGCCGAAGATATCACGATGCGCATTTTCGGAGAATTGAGTGCCAAACTGCTGAAACATGACATTCAACATTTCAAATCGTGGTTGTATCAAGTAACCCGCAACGAGTGCTTGCAATTTTTGCGCAAACACAAACCGGGGAATACGACGATGATTGATGAGTTAGCTCAACCGCAAGACGAATCACTTGAAGAAACGGTAGCGCTTGAGACGCAATTGCAATTATTGGAAAAAGCCATTCCATCATTAAAAGATGAGCAGCGCCAATGCATTGAATTGTTTTACCTGGAACAAAAATCATATACAGAAATCAGTGAACACTTATCCATACCTTTAAATACAGTGAAAAGCGCGATCCAAAACGGGAAGCGCAATTTAAAGATCTGGATGGAACGACAAGCAAGTCATGAAGTATAAATCAACATATCAATCGAAACTCACACGTGAGCAGTTGATCGCCTACCGAAACGGAGCGAGCGAAGCACAACGTGAAACCGAAGGTTCGGTGAATGATGCCTTTGATCAGGATGCATTGGACGGTTGGTCGGAAAGCGGCTTAACCGTTGCTTCAATGCACCGATTGGATCGTCGTTTTCGACTCAAAAAAAACACTCCTTATATAATAGGTACAACTTTGCTTTCTTTAGCCGTTGTTTTAAGCATTGTTTTCTGGCCGAAATCACCCGAACAACTTCCGGCAAAACAGGAGGTGAAATTGAGCATGGAGCAAAGTGATGCCATTATGCCTTTGGCAATTGATACCATGGTTGAGCTCCCAGCGTCCAAACAAATCACCATTCTCACACTAAAAAATACGCAGCAGGAAATCAAACAACAACCGGAATCTACACCTGTAACAGATATTGATGAATTTCCAACACAGATTTTAGAACCGTTGAAACCGGATCCTATTGTTGAAACACCTGCCGTTTCTACTCAGAAAAATGCGAAGGAAATATACCTGCACGATTTGAAATTGATCGATTACAGCCAATACCGCTCCAAACCAACCATTCAAACCGAGCGAATTGTGATGACTGGAACTCCAGCAGATCAAGAAAAAAAGGGATCGCAAGAGGCCGAAAGCACCATTACCATCGTTGCGATTCCGTATATGGACTACATTGATAAAACAATGGATTATGTTGGTCACGGAAAATGGAAACAATCATTGCAACGCTTGCAGTTGATTTTGGAAACTTACCCCGACGATGTGAACGGACATTTTTATGCAGGTTTATGCTGTTATAACCTACAACAATACGCAGATGCTAAACAGCATTTCGCAACTTGCTTGCAATTGACATTTTCCAATTTCAATGAAGAAGCAAGCTGGTATTTGGCTCAATCATTGTTGGCTAATGGTGAAAAATCAAGCGCCAAAGAACTGTTGACGGTGATTCGCGATCAAAAAGGATATTACGCCAAACAGGCAGAAAAGATGTTGAAAGGGATAAAATAGGGCTTAAAGATTAGTGATTCGACGGATTTTTGCACTTTTGCAAAGAGTTATCAACGCAACATGAATCATCTTTTATCCTTCCTATTTCTCCTTGTCAGTTTAGTTGGCAGTGCACAAAAATCCGCTAATCCGGCTTCTGAACTCAAACAACAACAGAAAGATTTTGCCGTATTCAAAAGCGGATTATCGCTTATAGAGTCGAAAATGGATCGCCATATCTCGATGGATTCTATTCAATCGTTTCTTTCCACGACTGAAAAAACATTTAACTCAGAAGTTCTCACTCCTATTGATGAATTTAAACTTTACGCTCGCTGCATTGATCTAATAGAGTCGGGACATACGCAGGCAGTTCCCAACAAAAAGGTACTTGTTGAGTATTTCCCGAAAGCAAAATCATTGCCCTTCGACCTCATAATGGTGAATAAACACCTGTATGTGAACGGGTACTCAACACAATCTAAGAACGCCCGCGTGAAACGGAAGAAGTCGGAAGAACTTGCGAAAGGTGCCGAAATCATTGCCATCGACGGAAAAAGTATTGCCGAATGGATGCTCCTGATTGGTGAATTTATTGGTTCGGATGAAGATGACCCGAGTTTTGAGTATACGGTAGCAGGTCAGCTGTTCGATTTTTATCGATTTCTGGCCACCGAAACACATACCGATCGGTTGGAAGTAGATGTGGTTTTCAAAAAAGACACAACCAGAGAGTCCATTCTGCTAACCTATCCTCCGCTCAAATTGGCCGATACGCGTTTCAAAGCCATCGAAAAACAACATGAAAAAGATCGTAGAACGCCCGGAAAATTCAAATTCATCGGAAACGATGTGGGTTATTTCCGCTTTACGACGTTTGATGAAGCCATCGGAAACCAATATTCTGAATTTCTAGCGAAAAGTTTCAAGAAAATCAAGAAGAAAAAACAGGTGAAAACGGTTGTAATCGACCTGCGCGGAAACGGTGGAGGGAATGTTCAAACAGAATTAATGAGTTACTTTTTGGAAAAACCACAAGAAGTGGGTTCTTACAAGATTGTAAAACGGTTAAAAAAGTCGGAACGCAAGCACATCAAGAAAAACGATCATTTCTACCGACTCTACAAGAAAAACCTGCGTCGTTTTAAGCGTTTTGAGAAAAAACATCCGGGATATGACGGGCAATTGATCAGTTATCCGGTAGATACAAGCTTAATTTACCGCGGAAATGTGATCGTTTTAACCGATGAAGGCACTTTCTCGGCTGCTTCGCTTTTAGCGTCTCAACTCAAAACTTTGCGCGACGCTCAGATTATGGGATCTAGGGCCGGTGGAAGTTTTCATGTCTGTAATGCAGGAACGCTCACTTATGTTTTACCCAATTCGGGAATCAAATTTGTGCTCAATCCGAATGCCTGTGCTTCAACGCTTGATTCAAAGAGCATTGATCCGGCGGTGAAAGATGTGGACGTGGAAATTGTTCCGGATTACGATCCAAAAGCGGGAACGTACAAGAAAAACTGGGAAGGTGTGGTGAAAACGGCGTTGAAATACGCGAAGAAATAAAATTAAAACACTGAAAAACAAACACTTAAAACACCATTCCATTCAACCCCAACCTTCAAAAAATTTAATCCTTATCTTGCGACCAATTAGTACTAAATGACACTCCAGGAAAACGATAAACACTCCCAATTGCTCTTTTTTACAGCGATATGTGCCATTATTGTCATTTCCTATTCCTTTTACGCTTCGTCCAATTATCCATTGCTCAATTCAGACGACGGAATGGCTATTCTGATGGCGCATTATTTCAAACTACCGCGCGATGTGTATTGCTGGGGACAAGACCGACTCGGTTCGCTCATTCCTTTAATGAGTCAGGGTTTCATGAAAGGATTCGGTGCTTCAGCCATGACGGCCGTTTCACTTTCCAATTACCTGATTCTGATTTTGGGGTACATCGGCTTTTCCGGATTGATCAAAACGCGTTACGGAAAACTGGTATTTGCGCTTATCTGGTTTTTTCCGTTCCAACGTTTCATTGACCTTACGCGCTATACCATTGGCGTGGAATACAGCCTCATTGCCTTTGCCATTTTCCTGATTTTGAAATTACAGTTCGAAAACAAAAGCTTTTTCTACTGGCGAAATCACCTGTTGTTACTCGCCATTAACCTGGTATTGGGAGCTGCACTCTGGGCCTCGGATCTGAGTATGGTAACAATCACTATTCTGTTGGTGGTATTGTATGTCCATCATTTCATTACCAAACGAACGCTTCTCATTCGAAAGGAAGTGCTGTTGTACACGGTTGCCGGAATCATCGGATGGACCTATTTCATCCTTTTAGCCAAAAGTTATGCCGTAGGAAAGACAGAAAATTTTGCCTCGCTCAACGGATTTACCGAAATCGTTGAAGGACTTTCCATGATGTTCAAATCGACGTTTGAGGTAATGCTATACAGTGAACATGATTTCTTCACAACGCTTTACACTTGGTTAACTCCGGTTTTCGTACTTGTAATGGCTGTATTGATTATTCGGAAAAAGATCAACGTTTCGAGCGATCAGCGCAAATGGGTGGTGTTTTTGCTCCTCGATTTTTGCCTCGTGATGGGTGTAATTCTGCTTTCGCGATGGGTACTCATCAATGAAATGGGGCGCCGTTATTTCGTAGCTTCCTACATTACCATGAGTTTGTTGATGGTGATTTTGGTAGAAAATGTGGTGTTGACCGATCGCTACAAACGATTGTTGAAGGCGGGATTGCTCACAATTGTTCTTGTAGGAGCCGTAAGTCCGATTTTCAATATGCAATTCGTTGAAGGAAAAACATTGCGTTCCATGAAAAGTGTATCGAAGGAATTTACGCAATTGGGTGATATCGGTTTGATCGGAGCTTATTGGAATGCCTACCGCATTTCGTGTGCGTATCCCGAAACCATTGTGGCAACGCCGGAAGACTTAGACGATGTAAAAAACCGGGATCTGGTTCCGTTGGTATTTGCTCAACCGAAATTGTATGTGGTTCGCGACGGTTGGATGACCTCTTTTCCTGACACCATGGTTCAATTTCGCATTCCGCTTAAACGCGTCGGAAAAGAACAACTAGTTGGCGGACACCACATTCAGCAATACAAACGCCTTTCGTTATCAAAGGTCTACCGACTTCCGGAAATGCATTCATCGAACGAAGCATTTATCGAAACAAGAGGGAAAAGTCAAGTGACACATGTGAAACCGACTCCTGAAACAGCAGATCAATTTGTGTTATCCGGCCCGAATTGCACCTTGGTTCCTGGTAATTATCGTGTTCGCTATAAGATCAGCGGGAAAGCAGCAGTTTCCGATACAGTGGTCGGGCAACTCATTGTTTCGGCTGAATACGGTCAAATCGCTATCGGTCAGCGTGATGTGAATGCCAACGAACTCTCCATTGATGAAGCGCGATCTTTTGAAATCCGGTTTCACTTGAAGGAATTCACTTTCAACGTAGAGTTTCTTTTCAAGAATGCAGGTAATGCTGAATTGGTGATTGAGGAAGTGGAGTTGATTGAGGAATAACGTTTTCCAACCAAATAGCATCTTCAGCATCCTTTTAATAAGAATTCCCCCAGGAAATCAACGTAAATAGATCAATCATGAAACAACCAATCGTTACCACCTTGTTCTTGAGCTTCTTTTGTTCGATTGTTTCGTTCGCACAAAAAAAATCTTACAACTATTTCATCAATGAAGCCGGATTTTCGGTCAATCATTCTGTATTTGTTTCCGGTAACTACGGCACTAAAACTTCCTTTGGGGGCGGCGTGGCACTCTATCGTTCGTTTCGCGAAAACACGCACATCAATCCGGTGGTAGGTTTTGATTACAACTTTACCGGATTTACCATTGAAAGCATTCGCGTGGATATGGACTATTATTATAAAAATGCGAGCTTTAGGTACCACCAAATCCGAATCCCGTATTCCGTTCGCTTTCATATTGGCAAACAACGAACTTTTTTCATGGAACCCGGAATTTTTCTAAACTTCCTGGCCGTCGGAACTATCAAAGGAACGTCACACACCACCGAGTTGGGACAAGTAACTGAAAATCCATTTAAAACCAGGATTGACGAACATATCGGACTAGGATTATCTTTCGGCGTCGGCACTCAAATTCCACTAAAAACTGGTCGTCTACTACTAAAAGCTGATGTCGTAAAAGGATTAAGCACTACGAGTTTTGAAAATCAAGGATCGGTTTCAGGGCCGTTGTATTACAATTCCTACCTACGCTTCATGGTTATTTATCAATTCAAGCAACCGGAAAAGGAATAGAATTATTCTCCTGAAACTGTCAAGCCATACTGATACTTCACCCCAGCAAAACATGTAGCAGTAGAATGCTCTAACAACAGGAAAAAACCTTCATACGAATTGATTCCGGCTCCTGCATAAATGCTAAGTCCTTTGGTTAATTGATAATTACAAGCAAGTGCCAGACTGTTTTCAACTACATATCGATAAGCATCTGTGGTTGTCGACATGGCTACGATTTTCGTTTGATACTTGTAGATGGAGTAATGAAAGTCGCACAACAACGAGAATTTATTCTTCGTGAAAAAGGTATTGTTGTACCCAAACTGCACACCTACAGCGTTTTTCTTGTAAGAATTGATCGGATCGCCCAAGGGCTTTAACACCGAAACAACATCTGGACCGATATAAAATCCATGTTTGTCAAACTGAATGTTAAAACTTGGGACATAATGAAGCGTTTTGAAATTGTAGTACGTGGAAAAAGATGGCCCGATGGAGGTTTGGGAGAAAAGTTGGCTTGAGAACAACATCATTCCAACTAAATACGTGGCTAATCTCAACTGATTCATTGTTTACTCTACGAATGTATTCATTCTATAACGGTGAATCATGAATAACTATTGTTTACTCTGAAATCCATTAACTAATGTTGAATGCTTAATGTTGAATTTTTAATTGGATTTCCAAAAAATTCAACATTGCACCCGCATTCGGCGTAATTAAAAATGAAGCATACTTACATTCTTCCTTCTACTGTTCTCCGTAACAATACGTTCGGGCGGTACCGATCTTCGCCATATTCGGCAAACAAGGTTTCCAGCTTTTCCAATACAAACGGCAAGCCCAATTCATCGGCCCAAGCAAGTAAACCTTTCGGGTAATTCACTCCATTGGTCATGGCCAAGTCGATGTCTTTGCGCGAAGCTACATTCAGGAACAAGGCATCGAAGGCTTCGTTGATCAACATTACGATGATGCGCTCAAAAATTTGTTGACCAAGCACTTCGTCTTTCATTGGCTCCGGAAGTGTGGTTCCTTCTGCATAATTGTAGTAACCACGACCGGTTTTACGACCTAAAAATCCGGCTTCGGCGTGGCGTTTTTGAGTAAATGACGGTTTGAAACGCGGATCGTAGTAAAATGCCGCGAATACCGTTTCGGTTACCGTATAGTTGATGTCGTTTCCAATGTAATCCATTAATGTAAACGGCCCCATGCGGAATCCGCCAATGTGTGTCATCGCCCAATCGATGGTAGCGAAATCAGCAACGCCTTCTTCGTAAATGCGTAATGCTTCTCCGTAAAACGGACGTGCCACGCGGTTTACGATAAATCCCGGAGTGTCTTTACACACTACCGTGATCTTTTTCCAGCTATCGATGATGGTTTTTGCTGTTGCCAATACTTCTTCTGAAGTTTGAACTGCAGGAATAATTTCTACCAACGGCATCAACGGAGCCGGGTTGAAGAAATGAATGCCGATAATGCGTACAGGATTTTTCAATACCGAACCAATAGAGGCAATCGACAATGAAGAAGTGTTGCTCGCCAAAATACAATCAGCCGAAACCGCAGCTTCCATTTCTTTGAAAACACTGTGTTTTACCTCGATTTTTTCAACGATGGCTTCAATCACCAACCCGCAATCTTTGAAATCGGCAATGCCCGATGCATAGGTCAATCTACCGAGAATTTCGTTTTTCTCCGCTTCGGTTTTCGTCCCTTTTTCTACCAAACGCGCCAGTACTTTCTCAATTCCGGCTTGCGCTTTTTGCAATTGTTCGGCATTTACATCCACCAATACGGTTGGGTGTCCTGACTGTGCGGCAACTTGCGCAATCCCCGCTCCCATTGTTCCGGCGCCTAATACGCCAACGTTGATTTTCTCCACTATTTCTAATTTGAAAATGTAAAATGTAAGGCCGACTCGCGAGTCGACTCTACATTTCACAAAATATTATCTTCCTTTAAACTCCGGTTTCCGTTTCTCCAAAAAGGCATTGACTCCTTCAGAAAAATCTTCCGTTTGACCGGCTTCTGTTTGCAATTCTTCTTCAACCGCTAATTGCGTGCTCAGATCGTTGCTAAAACTTTGGTTTACGGCTTTTTTGGTCAATCCCAATCCGCGAGTTGGCATTTTGGCTAACGTTTCTGCCAGTTTCGTTACTTCTTCTTCAAACGATTCATCCGAAACCGCTTTGTAGATCATGTTCATCGCATCGGCTTGCTCGGCAGTTACTTTATCACCCGTCATCATCAAGGCTAATGCTTTTTGCATCCCGATAATACGGGGTAAAAAGAACGTTCCGCCCGAATCCGGGATCAAACCAATCTTCGAAAATGCCTGAATAAACGAAGCCGATTGTTTTGCGACGGTCAAATCACACGCTAAAGCAATATTGGCTCCAGCTCCGGCAGCTACACCATTTACCGCAGCAATTACCGGTTTTTCAATGGCACGAATGCGTTCGATGATCGGATTGTAATGATCGCGTACAATGGATTTCAACTCTGGACCATTCGGATCGGTAGCTTCTGCCAAATCTTGTCCGGCACAAAATGCTTTCCCTTCTCCGGTAATCACAATGGCACGCACTTCATCGTTCGAAGCACAATCATCCAACGCATTTTGTAAGGCAATTGCCATTACTTTATTAAACGAATTGAATACTTCCGGTCGGTTAAGCGTTAAGGTACATACACCGTTTGAATGCGCGATCTTCAGTTCCATAAAATCAGTTTTTGGGCAAAGATAAAAAAAGCACTGAGTAGGTTACTTCAATTATTTATAGTGCGTTCGGAAACAACTTGATTTTTGGGCAACATTCAAACTAAACTTTGGAAATTTTAAAATTTTCCAATTCGCAATCCGTGTCAGCCTAAGGATGATTACGAACGTTGAAGAAGACATTAAAAAAATAGTTATCGATAAATTAACCACATAAACACCTCACCACACATCTCATAGATTGCACTACCTTTTCGAAGACTTACTAAGTACACTCAATAATTATACCCCAAAATTGCGCGTGCACGTTTGGCTAATTGCTCGCGTAATGCGTCTGGTTTTACAACTTCCACTTCACCGCCATAGCTCAATAAACTTCTGATCAATTCTTCCGAAACAAACACAGTCATTTCAAACGTGGTTTTGTTTTTTCCTTCTTTCACAATGGCTTGCGTAGCATGAAAAGGTTGTGAAGCGATGTATTTGGCAGCTACATTATCAGCTTTAAACACAACCACATCGGGTTCTCCGTTACTTGCCGTGATTCCAATAGCGTGACGGAAAAATTGCTCCGGTTTAAAATCGATCGGGCAACGCAAAATCTCTTCCGATTCCTGCAATTCATACATGCGGTCTAACGCATAGGTAATAATGGCTTCTTTGGAAACGTCGTAACTCAACAAATACCAACGATTGCTGTATTCTTTCAACAGCAACGGCAATACTTTCCGGGCTTTTCGGGTTTGACTTTGAAAGCTCTCGTAGTCGAAAAACACAGCTGTGGATTTGCGAATGGAACTCAACAACGGGCTCAAAAACTCACTTCCGCCCAAACGGATCGGTGTATCAAACTGCACAAAATCGGCAATTGATTGATCACTCGGATCGGCAGCAATCATTACGCGATCAACAATTTTATCAATCGCAAAACCGAATTGCTGAAACATCGCCATGTCTTTGAATTGACTCAATGTTTTTGTTGCAAATTTGATTGCTTCAATATCGTCTTCGGTAAGCGGAATGTCATTCATTGAAAACTCCGGATCGGTATAATAATAACCTCCGTGACGTTTGCTATACTTAATCGGCGCGTCGTGCTCCATACGCATAGCAAACAGATCTTTTTCAATCGTAGAATCACAAATATTCTCTCCGTCGGAGGTTCCGTAAAGTGCATCTTCGCAGGCTTCGCGAATTTCCAACTTCGAAGGATAAGGCTTGTATTGATTGCGAATGCAACGGTCTATAATTCGGAAACGTATGAGGGCATTTTTAATGTGAGGCATGATCGCTACTAAATGTTGAATGCTAAATTATAACTTTTGAATTTTTAATGTTGGATGTTGAATTTTTGATGAAGTCTTCGTCCTGAAGTAAAAAACAACTTCTAAACTACAGTAATGGATATTTACTTCATCTTCCATCTTAACCATTGCACTTCATCCACATCAAAAATCAAACATTAATCATCCTGTTTACATTCAAACAGAAACAACTTCCTTTCGCTTCACATACCCAAACAACTCAAAGTACTTAATGGCTTTCACCACGTCTTCCGGAACATCATCTTCCCAGCTGTGAGCGTGTGCTTTGATTTTCGACAATACTTCATCGGAAAGAATGTGCAACAATTTCGGATCGAAATCTTCAATAGCTTCCATCTTGTTATTATCCACCATGTATTGCAACAAACCGCGCAAATGAACCGGAATTTGAATGTTTTCCAAGGTGTACAATTCACCCGTTTCAACGTTAGTCGCTGGGTAAACAAAGAGTTTCACATTGTGACCGAATCCGCGACCGAAGGCTTCTAACAAACCGCCCGGAAGGTTATCGTAATAACGCTCATCGAAAATAGTATGCAGGTTGTAAACGCCTACGATCAATCCCATTTTTTGACCGCGTGAAATTCCTGCCAAATAATCGACCATTTTGTAATGCTTCAAGTAATTTGAAATCATTACCGTATAACCGAGTGAACCCAAAAGTTCGGCTCTGTCAATAAAGTCTTTATCCGAAATTTTACCGTCAGCAGTAAGATCTTTCAGTGTCAATTCGAAAATCACCGACAAGTTATCTTCTGAAACCCCTTCTTCCTGTAAAAACTGGCGTGAACCGGTTTCAATCATATCGATATGCACTTTCGTCACCGGACGGAAACGACCGCGCATCAAAAGAATATTTTTCTTGTACAATGCCGTTGCCGGTTGTAAGACACTTCCGCACAAATCAAACATGGTTGCGTCGGTCATACCACGTTTCACCAAGTTGAGTGCAATGATGCGGTTGTCTACATTGTCGAAATCAGGACCGGAAACGCGTAACATGTCCACTTCTACCCGATCACGTGGAATGCGGTGAACCAAGTTGGTCAAAAACTCATCCAAATCATCGGTGTGGAAGTAGCAGGCATGAATGAGGTTTACCCCCAAAATACCCAATGCTTCCTGTTGTGCTTTGTGCGAATTATCGTGCAACTTGATGTGCAAAATCACATCATTGGGTTCACCACCCAAGCGCATTTGAAAACGAATGCCCACCCAACCGTGTCCTTGATTGGTTTTGTGGTAATTCAATGCTTCTACCGTATTACTGAACGCGAAAAACCGCGATTCTTCTTTCTTTTTCGGCAAACGAGCACTCAAGGTATCGTATTCGGTTTGTAACATAGTCGTCAAACGCTCTTCGCACACATAACGCGAAGCAGGACCGTACATCGCATCCGATACTTTCATATCGTAAGCTGACTGCGTATACGCAATCGTTCCCGAACTACCACCTGCTTTGAAGAAATTGGCCGCCACTTCCTGACCTGCACCAATCTCGGCAAAACAACCGTAAATATCACTTGTTAGATTGATCTTTAACGCCTTTTCTTCGGTTGTCAATCTTCTTTCATCCACCATGCTACCCATAATTGCTGCAAAAGTATCTATTAAATTTCACTGCCGTTACCCACGTTAATGGTTTAACGGTTGAAAATTAGGATTGGTTACAAATTCTTGATCTGTTAACGTTTTTAAAAACGCTTTTAATAATAATCGTTGGTCAGGATCGAGCTGAACACCGCCCTGGCTGGCATATTCAATCAACGGATCAATTGTCGGTGATTGATGAATTCCGGTAGAATAATGTTCAATTACATCATCCAACGTAGCAAATCTTCCATCGTGCATGTAAGGTGCCGACAATTCAATATTGCGTAAACTCGGCACTTTAAACTTACCGTTATCCGAAGGATTACCCGTGACCACTGCTCGTCCTAAATCGGTGAATATTGCATCCAAGCCGTTGTTGCTGTATTTCTGCACTTGCATCAGCGGACCGTTGTGACAATGAAAACAATCTGCTCCGTTCAAACTTTGAAACAAATCATAACCTGCTAATTCTTCATTGGTTACCGTATTCCAGATTTGTTGATCTTTGGCTGTAAACGGAATACTATTCACGTTTTTGTAGATCACATCGTATTTCGAATTACCCGAAATCATGGTGCGTAAAAATTGCGCCAAAGCCTTGGCAACATGCGTCGAATCTAAATCAACCGTGCCGAAAGCTCTGTAAAATGCGTTGCGGTAATTAACGTCTTGTTTCAATTTACCAACAGCCTTTGTCCAGCTCTGGTGCATTTCAATCGGATTGATAACCGGTTGCAAGATTTGTTCTTCTAAGGTATGCGAACGTCCATCCCAGAAAAAAGAGGTTTGCCAACCCAAATTCATCAAGACCATCGAATTTCGTGTTCCTTGTATGCCATCTATTCCGGTTGAAAATTGGTTGGGATCGCTAAAAGCACTCGCCGGAGCATGACAGGTTCCGCATGAAATGGTATTGTTTCCGGAAAGCTGGGTTTCATAAAACAACATGCGTCCTAACAATACACCTTCTTCCGTCATCGGATTGTCGGCCGGAATAGGCATATCTGGGAAATGCGAAGGAATTTCCAAGGTATAAGGAGTTGTCTGGTAACCTACCTGATCTTTCTTACAAGCTTGGAAAACCAAAACTCCTATTAATATGACGAATAAAAATCGATTCATGGGGCAGTTAGCGCTTCCAGAAAATTGGTCAATACTTTTTGAGTTAATACTGCTTCACTTCCACCGCTATGCGTCATGTATTCCGAACGAACATCAATCGGATTGGTGGCGTTATCAAAGATTTTTTTGAGGTCGAGTTTGAATTCGGCGGTATGCAATGCGTCTCCAGCAGCGGTCCAATTCACTGTTGGGAAATTTTTAGATCCTAAGTAAGTGTCTGAACCAACATGATACGTAAACGTATGATCAAACAAGGGAATTCCATCAGGAATGGTATCTGAACGACCTTCCAAAATCACAAAAATGTAACCGGAAGCCCATGACCAATGCATACCGTTGGCGTTCATGATATTCAACGGACTGGTACTTGAAAAATCAGACGAAGGGTCATTGTGATTGTAATCAGTCGATACACCGATGTTTCCGGTCAAAGCTCCAAAATTAGCCACCGCTCCATCTACCTGAAAACATTTCGTTCCGCTTTCGGTATAATCAAAACGGGCCGCATCAACCAATTCATTGGCCCCGTTTGCCCAATGCGTCAGGTAAAATTTCACTTCTGTGAACTTTACATCCCAACCGTCGGTAGTCGTGTAAACGGAATCAATGTACAGATTTTCAGCGCCAAAAACAGGTTGTACGGTTACCTTCAATTGAGGCGTAACCGGAGTTACCACCGGAGTCTCAACCTTTTCTTTCTTGCAACTAACTACAAGTAAACCAACACAAATACTAAGAATAAAATACTTCATCGTTTCCCACTTCTACCAAAGTTATGTATAAACGATGAATAAACACAATTAGTTCGACGGGAATACTCTCCTTTTCGGTAAATTCGGCTTTTCAATGCATTAAGTAAATGTCATCAGCATCCAATCGTCCATTACTTGTCTTGAACGCTTCCGCCGGAAGTGGAAAAACATACAACCTGGTGCGCAACTATTTGGTTCTCTTGCTGAAAGAATCTGCCCAAAAAGCAGACTTGGGACAAATTGTTGCCATGACGTTTACCAACAAAGCTGCTTACGAGATGAAAACGCGGATTATTCGCGATTTGAATAAACTCAGTAATCCTTCACCTGAAGATCAATCGTATGTAGCTGAAATTGCCCGATTGACGGAACAGGAATTACCGCTTTTGCAACGCAACGCGCGAATTGTACTGCGAAAAATGCTGCATCGCTACGAAGAATTCAATGTGTTGACGATCGATAAATTCAACCTGAAACTCATTCGTTCGTTTAGCCGTGATTTGAATTTGCCCGAACAATTCGATATTGTACTCGACGAACAGCTGATTCTGGAAAAAGCTGTGGATGAGCTCCTCAGTACCATTGATAAAAATGCCGAAAACCGTATTTACAGGTTAGCGATCAATTTTGCGCGCAATAACCTCGACGAAGAAACTAAATGGGATGTGAAACGCGCGTTGATGGACAGCGCACAAATTCTCACCGACGAACGCAGCTATCAGGTAATTGCCAAGTTGGTTGAAAAGGAATTTTCGCAAGCCGAATACGATTTGTGGCGCATTCAACTCAAGGAACACAATCTCGAAATTCAACGCTGGCAACAACGCATTCAGTTGGCATTGGAACAAAGCGGTTTGCAGATGGATCAATTTGCCGACAAAAGCAGAACCTGGAATAAAATTCAAAAAATTGTTCAGGAGAAAGGAAATGTAAAATCAAAGTTGGAAGCTTTTGAAACAAAGGATACTTTTCTGAATAACCTCGAAAAAACAGCCGATAAAACCGGACAAAACGAACCGTTTTTCACCATTCGTCAATTTGCGGAGTATTGGGGGAAATTGCACATTCCGTATTTTGAATTGGACTTGAAAGTCAAGCAATTTTACCTGCTTTCCATTTTGCGCGAATTGGCCGTTTTTATGGAAAACATTCGCGAAAAAGATGCCGTGATTCGCGTTTCGGAATTCAATAAATTGGTTTCTGAATTGGTAAAAGATGAAGAAGCTCCGTTTATCTACGAACGTTTAGGAAATCGGTTCCGCCATTTTTTTCTGGACGAATTTCAAGATACATCGCGCCTGCAGTGGATGAACTTGGTGCCGTTGGTGCACGAATCGCTCGGACACGGTCAGTTTAACTTGATTGTGGGCGATCCGAAACAATCGATTTACCGCTTCAAAAACGGAGTAGCCGAACAATTTGTGGCGCTTCCGCGCATTTACAACCCGGAACAAAATCCGTCAGTGGAACAAAAATCGGATTTCTTCGAACACATGGGCCGATTAGAAGAATTGACCGAAAACTGGCGTTCAGGAAAAGAAATTGTGCAATTCAACAACCGATTTTTCGAAGTCTTCAAACAATTCATGCCCGAGTCTGGGAAACCGTTTTATCAGCAGATTGTTCAAACTCCGCGCGGAAAAGAAGACGGTTTGATTACATTCGAATTGCGCCAAAAAGATGACGAATCTGAAGATTTGGTATTGGAACGCCTCTTGTCTTGGGTCGAGACCTGCATTTCGGATGGCTATCAACCGCATGAAATCTGTATTCTCGCAAAACGAAAAGCAGATTGCAATACCTACGCAAATCATTTGAAAAACAATGGTTATCAGGTAGTTTCAGCCGATTCGTTGTTGGTGAATTCCGATCAGCATGTGCAATTGGTGATCGCGTTTTGTCGTTTAAGGAACAACTCCACTCACCGACAGCTCTTCATGCGTTTTGCAGAATTGTTCCTGCGCGTATTCACTCCACAACAAGCTTTTGAAACCTATCAATTGTGTTTCGAAGTGTTTGAAGAAGGTCAGAAAGCCGTGTTTTCAAGAGAACGGTTTTTCCAGCTCACCGCATTCGACCGTCAGCACCTTTCGCAAGGATTTCAAGATATATTTTCATTGATGCAAAACTTTCTGCGCGATTACAAGATCGATGAATTGCAGAATGCCTACGTGCATCAATTGTTGGATATCGCGGCGCAATTCGATTTGCACAACGGTCCGGATTTGATGAGTTTCCTGAGTTTTTACGACGGTGTCGGTTATAAAACCAATGTGCAACTCCCCGAAAACAAACACTCGATTAAGGTCATGACAGCGCATAAATCCAAAGGATTGGAATTTCCGGTGGTGATAATTCCTTCTTTGCGATTCGATGTAAAATCACCTAAAGGAAAAGCGCGCATTTTTGAGTCGAACGATCACTTCTTGCAATCTACACTCACCAAAACCGATGCGATTTTACCAGCCATCGAACCGTTCATGACGGCAGAAAAAGATGCTGAAGTGATGGATCACATCAACCTCTTGTATGTGGCGTTTACCCGACCGATAGATCGATTGTATTTCATGGGACAATTGGCACCGCGCGATCAGCCGCTGCAACAGCATATTTTTGATACCTTGAGTGAATTGTATCCGCAATTTGTGGAAGGTAAATCCATCATTGGCGAAGTCGGAAAAGCTCCTGAGATTACCCACGAATCGGAACGAGAAGATTTGGCGTTCACGCCTGTTTCGCTCAACGATTATTTGTGGTTTCCGCACATCAGCATTATGTCACCCGAAGAGCAATTGGAAAACGAGCTCAACACGCAACGCCGATTCGGGAAACAATTCCATGCCATTATGGAACAAAGCATGAGCTTAGAGGAAGCACAAGAAAGTATCGCTCGCGGTATTTTGAAAGGCAACATTGACGCGGCATTTAAAGCTGAACTAAACGCTCACGCGGCCCGGCTTTTTTCCAATGAAACCTACTTGCAACTAATCTCGGGCGGCACGCAACTCGACGAACAAACCTTGCTCCTAGACCAGAAAACGCGTTTACGTCCGGATAAAATCATCCTTCACGCCACCACAACCGTTGTCATCGATTTCAAAACAGGTGAACGCAAACCCGAACACAAAACGCAAGTTTCGCAGTATTTATTCGCGTTGGATCTGATGAAATTCCCTGCAGTTGAGGGTTGGTTGTATTACGTGAATGAAGATGCGTTGGTGCGGATAGAGATGTGAAATAAAATCTTAAAATCAAGGCGAAATCCGCTTCCCCAGTTGGAGAGGGAAATGGCGAAAACTCCTTTCTACTTGAGTTATTTAGGTGTTACCCAGCTAAACGGATTTTAACAAACTTCAACGCACCTTGTTTATCAACATGAAAATAATAATTTGCATTGAATTCAATAGCCCAGTCATCTTCATCTTCTGGACCCGGTATATCTTCTGAATAATGATTCAACAAGAGTTCGCCGGTTTTCTGATCAAATGTGGCATATATCCTGTCAAGAAAATCATCTTCGAGTATTTCTTCAGTGTCAAATTTCCCGGTTTGAAAAAGCTCATCTGATTTAACTTTTAACAAACAGCGAATAAATCTTTCGGGGAATAATGCATTGAAATGTTTTTCAAAATCGGTGTCGGAAAAAAGTTTAGGTTTTGTATCAGTGTATGCATTTTCGATACCTTCATTCCTTTTGATGTAAATCCAAACTTCATTATTCGGATTAAGTACTGGGAAATCGAAAAACACCTTTGCCTGTGCAATCTTATGTTGGTACAATGCATCTCTGAAATCGCGAAATTGCTCTGCCAAATCGGGAGCATTATTTTTCGTCAGTGAATCCTGAGAAATAGAGTCAACGCTTGGTGATTCATCCTTTTTATTGCCTGAGTCAGAACCACACGAAACAAGAAACAACATGTTAACCGTTAGCAGAAATACTAAAAATTGCACTGTCCTAACTCTTGTAAAAACTACTAAAATCAATTGCTACTCCTTATAAAAATAAAACACACCATCTATGCGCCGCACGATCAGCATGTCTTTATCGAAATCATCGATGGTAGCTTCTTCTTCGGTAACCGGTGATGATTCGTCATCGCGGAAGGTGATATGCGTTCCTTTTTTATCGATTTTGTAGCTTCCTACAATCGTGTCAGAAAAATCGGAACTGTATTTGGTCCAGGTTGCAAAGGTTTTACCGCCTGCTTCACCTTGTTCAAAAACATGAATCTCATTCGGATAGCTGTACTGCCCATCGTTTAACAAGATTTGCGTGAGTTTCCAACGACCCTCAATGTGTTTGATGATACGCTTGTTTTTACTGCATGCTGTGAGCAGTAATAGAAATGATAGATAGAAGAAGAAGCGCATCCTGAATGGAATCAGATGGTCATGATATCTTTTTCCTTCGCCTCAACCAACTCGTCTACTTTTTTAATGAAACTGTTGGTGATGTTTTGGATTTCGTTTTCCGCATCCTTGGTCATGTCTTCCGAAAGTCCTTCATTTTTAAGGTCTTTCACCATGTCAATTCCGTCTTTACGGTTGTTACGAATTCCCACTTTGGCGTGCTCGCTTTCGGCTTTGGCTTTTTTCACCAAGTCTTTACGACGCTCTTCCGTCAACGGTGGAATTTGAATGATCAACTGTTCGCCGTTGTTTTGCGGATTCAACCCCAAGTTAGAGTTGATAATTCCTTTAGCGATTTCCTGCAACATGTTTTTCTCCCACGCCTGTACAGTCAACGTACGTGCGTCCATCGAGTTGATGTTGGCCACTTGCTGAATGGGTGTTGGAGAGCCGTAATAATCGACCATCACGCTGTGAAGCATAGACGGTGTAGCTTTTCCGGCACGGATTTTCAATAATTCATTCTCTAGGTGCACAATCGATTTGGCATTAGAGCTTTTTAATTCATCATAAATCAGTTGCAAATCTTCAGTCATAACGTACAGTTGAATCGGATATAAATTAATTACGAACGATTGTTCCTACTTGTTCTCCCTCCAATAGGCGTTTCAGGTTACCTGGAGTATCCATATCGAATACGATTATTGGAAGGTCATTTTCTTTACAAAGGGTAAATGCGGTCATGTCCATTACTTTCAGTCCACGGCTGTAAACATCATCGAACGTAATCACATCGTATTTGGTTGCTGTCGGATCTTTTTCCGGATCGGCCGTATAAATACCATCTACACGTGTTCCTTTCAAAATAACATCAGCGTTGATTTCAATAGCACGCAATGAAGCTGCCGAGTCTGTTGTGAAGAACGGATTTCCTGTTCCGGCTCCGAAAATCACCACACGACCTTTTTCCAAATGACGAACGGCTCTTCTGCGCACATACGGTTCGGAAATTTCTTTCATTTCAATGGCCGACTGTAAACGTGTTTGCAATCCAGCCGATTCCAACGCTGCCTGTAAGGCCATTGAATTGATCATGGTTGCCAACATTCCCATATAATCACCATGGGTGCGGTCCATTCCACCTTCTTCGGCCTGAACACCTCGAAAGATGTTTCCTCCACCGATCACAATAGCAACTTCTACCCCTAAGCCGTGAATTTCTTTGATTTGGTTGGCATACACACTCAAACGGTTGTTGTCAATTCCAAATTGTTTATCTCCCATGAGAGATTCTCCACTTAATTTGAGCAGAATGCGTTTGTATTTCATAGATAACGAAAGAAGTTGCGCAAATATAGGAGGAATCTTTGAAGTAAGAAAACTTTAGCGAGTCTCATGTTGAGACAAAGTGCTTAACAATTTGCTAGACAAGGATTTAATTATTAGCGTGTTTATAGTAAGAAACAAAAGGTATTAAACGATACTATCTGCAATCGTTGTTAGAATGTTGTACTGTTGCGATGCATTCTATATGCCTAGTGTTTCCATTTGTTTTCCGACTGTAGAGTTGGGATGATCATTTAAAGGCAGTCCCGACCCTACGGGGCGGAAATGGAGATGCTGATGTGTATATTACGATATTACGTCCCTACGGGACAGCAGTGCAAAAAAAAATCCCGCTGCTTCCCGATAAATATCGGGATAACAACGGGATTTCTATTTCGTGCGTTTGGATGATTAGCTCAATGCCAAACGTTTGAATTCAGTAACTGTTAATCCTTTTTCAGTTGAATTAAGGAATTCTTCAACGGTAACTTTGTTATCGCGAACAAACTCTTGACTCAACAACGTGTTTTCTTTGAAGAATTTCGCCAAACGACCTTGAGCAATTTTCTCAGCCATTTCAGCAGGTTTTCCTTCTTGGATCGCTAAGTCTTTACCAACTTCGATTTCACGCTCAATTGTACGAGCATCAACTCCGTCTTTGTTCAAAGCGATTGGGTTCATAGCTGCAACTTGCATAGCAACCTGACGACCTGCTTCAACAGCAGCTTCGTTTCCGTTGTTCAATGCAACCAAAGTAGCCAATTGGTTACCCGGGTGGTTGTAAGCTACAACTGCTTCACCTTTCAATACGGCATAACCTGAAAGATCCAATTTCTCACCGATAACACCAACTTGCTCTGTGATTTTCTCGTCAACTGTCAAACGGTCATCGTATTTCAATCCTTTCAACTCATCTGCAGAAGCAGGCAAGTTAGAGATTGCGATATCCATCAAACTTTGAACGAAATTGCGGTAAGAATCGTTTTTAGCAACGAAATCCGTTTCACAGTTCAATGCCAATACAACACCAACTTTGTGATCAGGAGTTGTTTGAGCAAAGATCAACCCTTCACTTGCTTCGTTTTCTCCACGTTTAGCTGCGATTTTTTGTCCTTTTTTACGAAGGATATCAACAGCAGCTTCGAAATCGCCATCCGCTTCAACAAGTGCATTTTTGCAGTCCATCATCCCTGCACCTGTTTGTTGGCGTAATTTATTTACATCTGCAGCAGTAATTGCCATGATCTTAAACTTTTAAATGTTACTGGTATACCGATAAAAATATCGGGACTACTTTGTTATTATTCGTTTGTTGCTGTTTCTTCAGCTTTAGGAGCTGCTTCAACTGCTTCTTCTTTGTCTTTTCCTGTTCCTGCACTTTTGCGCTCTTCCAATCCTTCTTTGATCGCTCCGCAAATTGCGTCAAGGATCACAGTGATTGATTTTGTTGCATCGTCATTTGAAGGGATAGGGAAATCAACCAAACGTGGATCTGAATTCGTATCTACCATTGCAAATGTTGGAACATTCAAACGTTTTGCTTCGTTCAAAGCGATATGCTCTTTCAAGATATCAACCAAGAAGATAGCTGCCGGTTGACGAGTCATCTCAGCGATAGAACCGAAGTTTTTCTCCAATTTCTCACGTTGACGAGTTTTAAACAAACGCTCACGCTTGTTCAATGTCTCCCATGTACCGTCTGTTTTCATTTTATCAATCGCCGCCATTTTACGGATTGACTTACGTGTAGTTTGGAAGTTGGTTAACATACCACCAGACCAACGCTCTGTAACGAAAGGCATGTTAATTGCCGCAACGCGCTCAGCGATGATTTCTTTTGCTTGTTTCTTAGTAGCAACGAAAAGAACTTTTTTACCCGACTTAGCAATTTGTTTCATTGCCGCACACGCTTGATCAAGATGTGCAATTGTCTTATTAAGGTCAATAATGTGGATACCTTTTTTCTCGTCAAAGATATACGGCGCCATTGCCGGGTTCCATTTTCTTTTTAAGTGTCCGAAGTGAACACCTGCTTCTAATAACGTTTCAAAATTTACTCTTGACATAATTCTTTTTTTAAATTGTTTACATTCCTTTAGTAATCAGCTGTGCGAGGGATAATCGATCTGAAATCGAGAACAATACTCGCAGCTTGGATACTAAACAACTGCCCAATAACGAAATACGATTAACGTTTCGAGAATTGGAATTTTTTACGTGCTTTCGGCTGACCCGGTTTCTTACGTTCCACCATACGTGGGTCACGTGTCATTAAACCTTCAGCTTTCAACAACGGCTTCATATCTTCAGAAACCTTTACCAAAGCACGTGCAATACCCAAACGGATTGCTTCGGCTTGGCCGTTTACTCCTCCACCTGCAACGTTTACTTTTACATCGTATTGACCTACTGTTTCAGTCAAGCTGAACGGTTGCTCAATTTTCGATTGCAAAACGGCTACAGGGAAGAACTCTTTATAGTCACGCTTGTTGACTGTCACCTTGCCGGTACCTTTCATAAGGTATACACGAGCAACGCTAGTTTTTCTTCTTCCTAATGTGTTTACTACTTCCATATCCATTATTTGAATGTGTCAAGATTAATTACCTCCGGATTTTGCGCCCCTTGCTTGTGCTCAGCACCAGCGTACACTTTCAAGTTCGTAAACAAGTTACGACCCAATGTGTTTTTAGGCAACATTCCTTTGATTGCTTTCTCAACTACACGTTGAGGATTGCGCGCCAACAACTCTTGAGCTGTTAATGAACGCTGTCCACCCGGATAGCCAGTGTAACGTACGTACTCTTTGTTTACCAATTTGGTACCAGAGAACGAAATTTTAGCTGCATTGATAACAATCACGTTATCTCCGCAGTCAGCATGAGGCGTATAGTTAACCTTGTGTTTTCCACGGATCAACTTCGCAACCTTGCTCGCTAAGCGACCAACAGTCTGGCCCTCAGCGTCCACCAACAACCACTTTTTATTTGCGGTTTCCTTGTTGCCGGACACGGTTTTGTAACTTAAAGTATCCACTACTTTTCTATTTTTAAATAAGACAATATCCCCAATTTGGGGGTGCAAAGATAGAAACTCTATTTTTTATTAACAAGGTATTTTTAAATAAAGTACGGAATAGAAGGCTTTTTAAGTGGCGAACTGGATTTTAGAGAACTGGAGGACTAGAAGATTCTGAATTTAGAGCTTCTCCCAGCTCCCTAATTCCTAGTTCCCAATTTCCTTATTTAAAAATCCAATTTCAGTTGGGCTGAGACACTTCTGGTTACTTCTTCCGAATCGAGTTTGGTAACCGAAATACCCAATAGTCGAACAGCTCCTTTCAATGATTCCTGTTCCATCAATTCTTCCACGACAGGAAAAAAATCTACCTTGCGATTCACAAACAAAGGTAGGGTTTTACTGCGGGTTTGTTGCGTAAAATCGCTAAACTTCAATTTCACGGTAATGGTCTTTCCTTTTACATTGTTACGCACCAATCGTTTTTCCAATTCATCGGCTATTTTATCGAGTTGCTCAATCATAAAATAAGACGAACTGAGATCACTACTAAAAGTGCGTTCGGCAGCAATCGATTTTCGCAAACGGTCGGGTACCACCTCGCTGTGCTGAATTCCACGCACAATATCATAATAGTGTTTACCCGATTTCCCAAAGTACAAACTCAGGTATTCGAGCGATTGTTTTTTCAAATCTGCGCCATTGAAAATACCATGCTTGTTCATGCGATCGGCCGTTACTTTCCCTACTCCGAAAAACTTTTCGATAGGCAAGGTTTCCAAAAAAGCCAACACATCTTCCGGCGGAATGGTTTTTTGTCCGTTGGGTTTATTGATGTCGGAAGCCACTTTAGCAATGAATTTGTTGATCGAAATGCCAGCCGAAGCGTTTAATCCGGTAGCAATTTTAATACGTCGTCTGATTTCTTGCGCCAATAAGGTTGCCGAAGGATGATTGTATTTGTTTTCAGTGACATCTAAAAAGGCCTCATCCAAGGAAAGTGGCTCTACCAAATCGGTGAATTCATAAAAAACAGCCCTGATTTGTTGCGAGATTTCTTTGTAGCGATCAAATCGCGGTGGTACAAAAATCAGTTGCGGACATTTACGCGCTGCAATAATCCCCGACATAGCTGATCGCACTCCAAACTTTCGCGCTTCATAACTGGCGGCTGAAACCACACCTCGCACTTCATTTCCACCAACAGCCAGCGGTTTCCCACGAAGCTCCGGATTGTCCAATTGTTCTACCGAAGCGTAAAACGCATCCATATCAACATGAATGATTTTTCTGATCGGAAATGGAAACTCTTGATTCATTGAAGTACAGATCAGCAACCGGCTGATACACTTACAAATTTACGGATTCCATTCTGCAATACCGGAGAAGATTCGCTTGTTTTCCAATCAAAATAGATAGTCTACTTTTTCATGCGTACTGCATTGATTCAGAAAACCAACTAAATCGATTTACTAAATTTATTCGCATTTGAAATAGTTGTGTACTTTAGAGGCCTAACGTTGATAGTACACAGCCTCGATTAAAATGACAGGTTTGTGTGTTCCAATTAGTTGTACGATCATGAAAAAAAGACTGTTTTTGTTGTTTAGCGGTATTTCGCTTGTTGGATTGTCTCAATCTCCCGTAAATCTGATCCAATACGTGAATCCGCTCATTGGAACCTATAAGATGGGACATACCTACCCTGGCGCCACTGTTCCTTTCGGAATGGTGCAATTGAGTCCGGATACAGACACCATTTCCTACGAAGCAAACGGCAAATACAACGGTTCGGTCTACAACTATTGCGCGGGCTATCAATACAATGACAAAACAATCGTCGGTTTCAGTCACACGCATTTTAGCGGAACCGGACATTCTGACCTAGGTGATTTCCTAATCATGCCAACCGAAGGGAAATTACAACTCAATCCGGGCACGCAAGACAATCCTCAAAACGGATACAGATCTGCCTTTTCGCATGAAAACGAAATTGCCGAACCTAATTATTACAAAGTAAAGCTCGACGACCACAACATCACTGCCGAATTAACCACCAGTAATCGTGTTGGTTTTCATCAATATACTTTCCCGAAATCAGATCAGGCACATATCATTTTGGATTTGATGAGTGGGATTTACAACCATGACGACAAAAATGTGTGGACTTTCGTGCGCGTGGAAAACGATTCCTTGATTACCGGTTATCGTCAAACAACGGGCTGGGGACGCACCAGAACCGTTTATTTTGCCATGACTTTTTCCAAGCCTTTCAAGAATTACGGCATCCAAAACAATTCCGAAAAAATGGTGTATGGCGGTTTTTGGGGGAAATTCAACCAAAGTAGCAACTTCCCGGAAGCGGCAGGAAAACAACTGAGAATGTACTTCGATTTCTCAACTACAGAAGCTGAAAAAATCAAGGTGAAATTTGCTCTTTCTCCGTTAAGCACCGCCAATGCTATTGAAAACATGAAGGCTGAAATTCCGCATTGGGATTTTGATGCGGTGAAAAAACAAGGACAGGATCAATGGAACACGGAATTGAACAAAATTGTAATTACCCCAATCAATAAAGAAGACAATATCAATTTTTACACGGCAATGTATCACGCTTTTTTAAGTCCTACAACCTATATGGACGTCAACGGCGAATACAAAGGATTGGATCAAAACACGCATCAAGCTGCCGGTTTCACCAATTACACCACTTTTTCTCTTTGGGATACATATCGCGCATTGCATCCACTCTTCAATATTGTGCAACCACAACGAAACGCTGACATGGTTCAATCAATGTTGGCGCACTACGATCAAAGCGTTCATGATATGTTGCCTGTTTGGTCGCATCACGCCAATGAAAACTGGTGCATGATCGGCTATCACAGTGTATCGGTTATTGCGGATGCTGCTGTGAAAGGTAATTCAGGTTTCGACGCCGAAAAAGCATTAGATGCTTGCATTGCTACTGCCAATCAAACCTACTATGGTCAGTTGGGAGAATACCTTAAATTGGGATACGTTCCTTCCGAAAAAAGCGGAGCTTCGGTTTCCATGACGCTCGAATATGCTTACGATGATTGGTGCATTGCTCAACTGGCAAAAAAACTGCAACGCGACAGTGTTTACCAAGAATTCAACAAGCGCTCTCAGAATTGGAAAAATGTCTACGACGCTTCTATCGGTTATATGCGCCCGAAACAGTCAAACGGTCAATTCGTAAGCAATTTCGATGTGCTCAGTACACACGGACAAGGTTTCATTGAAGGCAATGCCTGGAATTATAGCCTTTATGTTCCGCAAGATCCGTTAGCGATGATTCAAGCTATGGGCGGAAACAAATCGTTTGTAAAGCACCTAGATTCCTTATTTACGATGTATTTACCGGACAAGTATTTCGCCGAAACCGAAGACATTACACGCGAAGGAATCATAGGGAATTACGTTCACGGAAACGAACCGGCACATCATGTAGCTTATTTGTATAACTGGACCGATCAGCCTTGGAAAACACAAGAAAGTGTTCGCATGATCTTGAAAAAGCAGTACCAACCTACTCCAGACGGACTTGGAGGCAATGATGATTGTGGTCAAATGAGCGCTTGGTACATTTTCAGCACGCTCGGTTTTTATCCTGTTGCTCCCGGATCTGATCAATATGCTTTGGGAAGTCCTGCTGTACAAAAAGCCATTATGGATGTAGGAAACGGCAATAAACTCACTATTACAGCAAACAACCAAAGTGATAAAAACGTCTTTGTGCAACGGGTAGAAATCAACGGGAAACCAATCAACCGAACTTACATCACCCATGACGAAATCATGAACGGCGGCACCATTACGTTTGAAATGGGACCGAAACCCAAGAAAAAGTAATCAACTTTTGCCATTCTTTCCTCTACCTGTTGTTTAAGGGTTTCTAACGAAGTAAAATGTCTTTTTAGAAACGCTCTTAATCAACTAAAAAAGGCACTATAATTTCAAAATAAACAGAATTTGTCCTACAAAAAAACAGCATTAAATAAAAACAAAATATTGATTTACAATAGTTTAACTTAAAATAAAAATCAAATTGTTTTTAATTAAATTGGCGTTAAATTGTCTTTTTTCGCTTCTCCTACTTCGTTTAGGGCTACTTTTGTCCTAGAGCAATAATAAAACATACACAATGATTAGCAGTAGAAATAACAACTCATTTTTTAATTACAACTCTATGTAACTAGGGATGGTTTGTTATTTCGTGAACCTCCCAATCCGGGAGGTTTTTTTTTGACTTTAATTTTTTAAAACACATGAAAACAACACTTACAGCAACAACAAGTTATGAAACGGAGGTACAAATAAGTTCTGCCAAAGAATGGTTTTTACGGACATTAAAAGGCAATTTAAACTTGATCAAAGTAGAAGGTCCGTTGTTGGTTGAGCAAGGAACAGGTATCAATGACGATCTTAATGGAATCGAAGCTCCGGTTGCATTTACCACAACTGCACTTCCCGGAAAAACACTTGAGATCGTGCAATCATTGGCAAAATGGAAACGGCTACGTTTGGCAGAAATTAAAGCACCCGAGCAAACCGGATTGGTGGTAGACATGCGTGCATTGCGCCCAGATGAAGAACTTTCGGCTATTCACAGTTTGTATGTTGATCAATGGGATTGGGAAAAAGTGATTCGTGCAGAAAACCGTACAATCAATTACCTAAAACAAGAGGTCAATGCAATTTACGAAGCGATCAAATCAACCGAGCTCGACATAGCCGAAGCGTTCGATATTGAACCGGTTCTCCCTGCTCGAATTCGATTCATTCATGCGGAAGAACTACAATTGTTATATCCAGATTTTTCGCCGAAAGAACGTGAAAACGCCATTACAGAAAACTACGGTGCGGTATTTATTATTGGAATCGGACATACACTTAGTGACAGTCAGCCCCACGATTTGCGTTCGCCCGATTACGACGATTGGTCGACTGTTCAGGAAAACGGTTTACGCGGATTAAACGGAGATCTGTTGGTTTGGAACTCGGTTTTGAAAAGCGCGTTTGAGATTTCATCCATGGGCATTCGAGTAGATGAACAAGCCCTTCGTTATCAACTCAACATGAGAAATCAGGAAAAACGACTTGATTACCCGTGGCATCAGCAACTTTTACGAGGTGACCTACCCTTAACAATCGGAGGTGGAATTGGGCAATCACGCCTTGTCATGTTCCTCTTGCGCAAATCTCACATATCACAAGTACAACAATCCGTTTGGAATTAAAAAAACAATTATGAGAAATCACAAAGTAGCCATCCAAGGTGGCATTGCCTCTTTCCACGACATTGCAGCGCGCAATTATTTCGGAGAAGATATCACGATTGACGAGTGCGGCACGTTCAAAGAAGTATGTCAAAAAATCGAGCAAAACAGTGTTGATTTTGGAATCATAGCCATAGAAAACAAGATTGCAGGAAGCATTTTATTGAATTACCACTGGATCGATTTGTTTGATCTGCACATTATCGGAGAGGTGTATTTGCCCTTGGAAATGGATTTGTTAGCACAACCCGGCAAAACACTTTCTGACATCACTGAAGTGATTTCTCACCCCATGGCAATCGGACAATGTCAGGAATTCCTCGCGACGCAATCTCAGATCAGGGTCACCGAATACAAAGACACCTCTACTTCCGCAAAATTTGTGGCTGAAAAAACAGATGGAAGTTTGGCTGTCATTGGTAGCGCAACCTTGGCAAAAACGTATCAGTTGGAAATTATTCGATCCGGAATCAGCGATGAAACCAACAATTATACGCGTTTTTACATCCTCACCAAACATCCGGATACGGTAGAGAATGCCAACAAAGCTTCCGTCTCTTTCAGTCTGCGCGACGAACTGGGAACTCTTGCGGATATACTCACCGTTTTCAAAGAAAACCACCTGAATTTATCCAAAATACAGAGTGTTCCCGTTCCGAACAAACCAACGGAATACGCTTTTCATGTAGATCTTTCGTTCGATGAAAAAGCACCGCTCGAAGAAGCATTAAAATCAATTGAAGCACACACCAAACGCATTAAAATACTTGGAATCTATGAAGGCGGACAACTCACCCTCTAACACGAATGAACCTGCTCCTTTGATTTTGGCAGGTCCTTGCAGCGCTGAATCGGAAGAACAAGTCATCCAAACAGCACGCGCAATTAAACAGCACACAACTGCTACCGTTTTTCGGGCCGGAGTTTGGAAGCCGCGCACCAATCCCGGAGGTTTTGAAGGAATAGGTTTGATTGGTCTTTCGTGGTTGTTGCAAGCGAAAAAAGAAACCGGACTCAAAACTGCCGTTGAGGTTGCTACAGCCGAGCATGTGAACAACGCCTTGCAATTTGATACGGATGTACTGTGGATTGGCGCCCGAACAACCGTGAACCCGTTTAGTGTGCAAGAAATCGCTGATGCTTTGAAAGGAACCGACAAATTGATTTTGGTGAAAAACCCCATCAATCCGGATGCGAAATTGTGGATTGGCGCCATTGAACGATTGCGAAAAGTGGGGATTGAAAACATCGGATTGATTCATCGTGGATTTTCGTCTTACGTGAAAGGAAAATACCGCAATGCGCCTATGTGGCAAATTCCGATCGAAATGAAACGATTGTATCCTGAAATCCCGATGATTGTTGATCCGTCTCACATTTGCGGTAATCGCTTCGATTTACAAGACATTGCCCAAAAAGGACTCAACCTCGGTTATCAAGGACTCATGATCGAATCGCACATTGATCCGAACGCCGCTTGGACTGACAAAGAACAGCAGATTACTCCGCGTGAATTACAGTTGTTACTCGAAGGATTGATCTGGAAAAAACACCAAGCTGACAAACAGTTTTCGCAACAGATTGACAACTTGCGTGAACAAATCAATTTATTCGACGATGAATTGATTCAGTTATTGACCAATCGTTTGGCTACGGCACAGCAAATTGGAAATCTGAAAAAGGAAAACAACGTGGCTGTATTACAAAGCAACCGATGGAATGAAATCTTGACCAATATGATTGAAAAAGGAACTTCTGTTGGCTTGAACGATCAATTCGTGCAGGCGTTTATGGAAATCATTCACCTGGAAAGCATTCGGTTGCAGAGTAACTTGAATCAATCGGGAATCGATTAAAAAACGTGGAAATCGAATTCGGGAATTTAGATGTTCGGGTGTTCGTAATACTGTGTCAGCCTCAGGAAGATTGCGAACACTCAAATTTGAGAATCCTTTAATTTCAAAATTGCCGAAATACATTTTCCCTGATTTTCTCTATCCATCAATAACCCTTTGAGTAATGTTATTAAGTTAAGCACGAAATAATAATTAGATCACGCAAACAACCATTTTTCAAAACAGAAAAGAAAAAGAGTTATTGCTTGCCACAGATTGCGCAGATTTCCACAGATATTGGACTATACGCTAGCGTATAGTATTCAAATTGAGTTGCGGATTTCATCTGTGAAAATCTGCGAAATCTGTGGCTAAATCGCTAAATATTGGTCAAACAAATTAATTTTCGGCATACAGTTCAATTACTTTACCACAATCGTAACATACTTAAACTAGAGTGTATCCCGTAACTTAATGACATTGCCCTTTGAGATAAAACATCATCCCCCAAAATAGGTCCGAAACGAAGCCTTTTTCGTATCGTTGTACTTCAGTTCGGCAAACGCTTTTAACAACTCGAATAGTCAAAAAAATGATTGGCAACAAATTACATACCTTACTCAATGAATTGAGTATACATCAGCAAAAAGTATTGTTGGCGCGTTGCAAACAAAGCTCACACAAAGTCATGCAGCTGTTTCACGTGTTTTTGCTACAACGAGACTTTTCTCTGATCAGCTTAAATGCCTTTTTAAAAGACCAAGTTGAACGCAATTGGCCCTTGTCGAATCAAGCGGAAAAGGAATTAAAGATTCGCCGATTCGCCAGTTCTTTTTCCGATGAAATTGAAGCTGTGATTTTGGAAACCTACCTCGAACAAAAAAAGAGCGTTCGCAATATTCTGCTGGCGCAAGCTTTGGAAACCAAAGGCAATACGCAGTTGCTGAATCAATATTACGAGAAAGGCTACAAACACGCTTTGGAAGACGAAGATGATCTTTATCAGATGATCGGATTAAAAGGAAAATTCCGCATGAATTACGCATCACCCAACGAAAAAGATTTGTACAAAGCCTTGGATGCAAACGACGCTTTCCTGCGGGTTTTAAAATTCTCTTATGACGACCGTTTGATTGAATATTACCACAATAAAACCAATATTTACCTCGAGAAAAACTCGCTCATTGATCATGAAAAAGAACAGTTGATCCATGAAATTGAAGCGTGTTTGGAGCATCAGCAAATTCCGCTCAACAAAGCTTCACTTTACTTTTCATTGGCCAAATTGCATTTCAATTCTCCCAAGCTTTACACGTTTCTTGATGAAGGAAAAAAGTATTTAGAGGAAGAAAAAGTGCATTCCAAAGAATACGAAGCTTTTTACAGAAAAGCATTGTTCTTGGAACTCCGTCTCAATTTCTTCAGCGGGAAACCCATTCATGAACTCACCGCGCTTACCGACAGAATTCTGCAGGAAAACCGGAATTTCACCATCATGAATAACAATACCTTGTTCTATAAAATCTTGTTTACCATCCTCAATAATGAGCTTGAAACAGCCGATCGTTTATTGAACGAGAATCATATCTATTTCAGAGGACAAGGAAATGTATTGGAAGATTTTTTACGCGCTGTATTATTCGAAAAACGAATGGAATACCGCAAAGCGTTGAATTTACTCAATGAATTGATGTATGCGGCTAACTATTTCTTTGCCGTATTTGCACGTTTGCTTTTTATCAGTATTCAGATCAAGCGCAACAATTATCAGTTGATCAAATCAATTGTAGATTCTACCAACCGTATGCTCATCAACAACCCTGATAGTCCGCTGGGGCAAGAGGCGCACATGTATACCTTGCAGCAATTGAAAAACAAATCGGCCAAAAGAAAGCAGAAAACAAGCATCCGCGATCCGCATTTGACGGTTTTTCACACGTACTTATTGGAAGAAGAGCAATAAAAAAAGGGGAGTCATTACAACTCCCCTCGTATCTATAATCGCTAACGATTAGTTTTTCTTAAAGGCATTGATAGCGTTTACGGTGAAATCAGACAACACCAATGTTCCGCTAATTCCTGCTCGCTCTACCAACAATGAATCCCAATTTTCGGTTCCTTGCCAGAAGATTTTCTTTAATTCAGCCATTGCTTCAGGACTTGATTTCGACAATTGATTCACCAATCGTTCAATTTCTTCGTCCATCATCTCTTCTGAATCAGACAAACTTGCGTATAAACCGTTGTTGTAAGCCCATTGTGCGGTTTGCCATTCGGTAGCATTAATCGCCAATTGACTCATCGCCGATAAACCGATCTTACGTTCAACCGCCGGACCAACCACAAAAGGACCGATACCAACTGCCAATTCAGACAATTTTACATCCGCTTTTTTAGTAGCGAAACAGTAATCAACTGCCGAAGCAATTCCTACTCCACCACCAACAGCTTTTCCTTGTACTCTACCAATAATCAACTTCGGACATTTACGACACGCATTGATCACCATCGCAAAACCAGAGAAAAACACTTTTCCGGTATCGAGGTCTTTGATTGAAATCAGTTCATCAAAACTGGCACCTGCACAAAAAGCTTTGATTCCTTCCGAACGCAAAACGATCAATTTAACATCGGATCTGTTTCCTGTTTCGGTAATGGTTTCAGCCAATTTGCGCAAAATAGCTCCGGGCAATGAATTACTCATCGGGTGCCCGAACTCGATTGTTGCGACCATGCGATCGTCAACCGTTACATCTACGTGTCCTTGGTCAATAGCTTCTGACATCGGAATTCGTTTTTTAATTAATCATCAAATCGTTTACGCGGTCTTGGCGGACGATCATTTGCAGGTCTGTCGCTTGCCGGACGTTCTCCTCCAGGGCGCTCCGTACTACTCGGATTTCCTGTTGTTCTGTATCCACCACCGCTAGGTGCTGAACCAGAAGTATTGGAACGGTATCCTCCGCTTCCACCTGAAGAACCTTCAGACGAACGGAAACCACCACCTCCTGAATTAGAATTGGAACGGAAACCGCCTCCACCTCCGCCACCCGGACGTGGACCGTTATTGTTGAATCGTTTTTGACCACCAAAACCACCAGGCTTGTTACCAAACGGTTTCTTTGCAACCGGCTCTTGTTTCGGCGGACGATTTGCTTTCGGAGAAGCAATCTTCACATCTAACCTGCGACCGTTTACTTCGAAGCCGTTCAATGCCTGAATAGCATTAATTGCTTCTTCTGCGCTTACCATTTCAACGTAACCGAAACCTTTCGATTTCTTGGTTTTACCGTCGAATACTACATGCGCCAAATGCACCTCACCAAACGCTGAAAACGTCGCCTGCAAATCTTCTGAGCTAACTTCCCAGTCAAGATTAGCAATAAAAATATTTGTCATTTACCTAAAATAAGTGGACACCTTGTCCTGTTAACTATCTAAAAACCCGACGATCGCGTTTATTATCTAAACGAATATACAATTTATTTCAACGAGAAACCATCTGTTCCGATCAATTGACCGTCGCAGAAAACTTTCACTTTATATGCTCCTTTTACCGGTTCAGCACCATTAAAATCATAGTAAATAGAAAGATCTACACTCTTATTGTTGTAAGTGATTTCTTTCTTATCTGAATATGCAACTGTACCGCTTTCGGTTTGAACCGTATTTCCTGAACGACCTTGCAATACTTTTCCATCCGGATCGGTAATTTGCAAGTAAACCGTTTTCGGACCTGCCTCAGCGATCTCATTTTCACCAATGGTAAAGCTTGAACGAACTTGTACACAATTACGTGCTTTCGTTGTAGGTTCAGGCGTATTGTTGATTTTCATGCGCAATCCTTCTGAAGTAAATCCGTAAGCTTTCAGTTTCGATCCGGCTTTCACCTTCGCTTCACTCACTTCAGATTGTGTTTTATAGGTATCGCGCTCTGTCTGCGTACTTGTCAACTCGTTGGTTGTTTCATCCAATTCAGATTCCAACTGCAAATTCAAGGTATTCAATTCATCGATTTGTTTCACATAACCAATCATGATTTGACGCAATGTTTCGTTTTCACGTTTCAATTTCGCAATCAACGATGCATTTACTTTACCACCTTTTTTAGCTGTTTCCAATTCAGACATCAAGTTTTGAATTTTCTCTTTTTGAACGTTCAAACTATCAGATTGTGTTGCATCTTTCTTGATCAACGCATCATAGGTTTCCATCATGTTTTCAAAATCCTTCATCAAGTCATTTGAAACATCATCGCCCAAGAATGGTTTCATCATTTCATTCATAGCGATGCTATCTTTTTGTAGATTTTCCACATGCGCATTACAATCATTCAATGCTGAATTCTTAGATGACCATAAAAAGATAAAAATACCCAATCCTACAACCAACAATACCAAAACTGCGATCATTGCACTGCTGGTATTTCTTTTTGGAGCTTCTTGTACTTCTGACATAATTTCTGATTTTAAGTTGCAAATATAATTGTTTAAACTGCACGATGCGATTCAACTCAAGGGCAAATAACGAATAATAATTGTGTTTCAACAAGGGGAATCGGTGAATAAACCGTTAACAAAACGTAAAAGGCGGTCAGTATTGGCTCTTTTTAACGGAATCGGCAAGAATTCATCTGCAACATTCTGAAAACACACCGGTCGCATAAAGCGTTGAATGGCGTCTGCACCAACTGCAGTAGATGATGGAACAGATGAACTTGGGAAAGGTCCGCCGTGTTGCATGGCCGGAGCAACGGTAACTCCCGTAGGAACACCATTGAAGATAATTCGCCCGGCAAATCGCTGAATTACCTGCATCCATAACATTCCGTTTTCTTCCGGCTCGATGTATAAACTTGCAGTCAATTGTCCTGAAAGTGCCTCTAAACAGGTATAAAGCTCACTTTCACTTTCGCAAACAATAGCTGTGGCAAAAGATCCGAACACTTCTTCGGCTCTTCCCGGTTCTTTTAGCAACTGCTTACCGCTAATACGCACCAACGACGGTTGAATCATATTGGCTTCACGCAAACCGTCGACAAGAACTTCCGCTCCTTCAAGTTGTTTGGTTGCTTGGCGATCATATTGACTAAAAATGCCGGGGTGAAGCATCGCTTGCGGATCAACTTGTTTCAATAAACCACTTAAGGTCAACAAAAACGACTGCGTTACTTCCGAATCAATCATGAACAACAAGCCCGGCGATGTGCAAAACTGTCCCGCACTCAAACTAATGGAGGCAGCCACTTCTTTTGCAATTGTTTCACCTCGTTGAGCCAGTGCTTTTGGAGTAAAAACCATCGGATTGGAACTTCCCATTTCGGCAAAAACCGGTATTGGAACCAACCGATTTGCAGCCAAGCGAACCAACGACAATCCTCCCTGAATGCTTCCTGTAAAACCAACTGCTTTCACATGTGGGTGTTGCACCAATTGTTCACCTATTGTATAATCGATTGCTTGAACGTGCGAAAACACTCCGTCGGGCAAGTTCATTTCCTTGGCAACAGACAAAATAATGCGCGCTGAACATTCACTTGTATGCGGATGCATCGGATGAGCCTTGATGATAACCGGACAACCAGCAGCTAAAGCTGAAGCGACATCTCCGCCAAGCGTAGAATAGGCAAACGGAAAATTACTCGCACCAAAAACCACTACAGGTCCTAATGGCACATTCATCTTTCGTAAATCGGGTTTCCCCGGTTGGGTTGAAGGTTCGATACGGATAGACAATGCAAAACCGTTTGCAATGGCATCTGCGTATGATTCAAATTGGAAACACGAGCGTTCCAGCTCTGCTTTAGCCCGTGAAAGTGGCAATCCGGTTTCCTCGCAAAACCAATGCGTCAATTCTGCAGCATGGTTTCGAGCAGAAGCGGCAATGGCCTTCAAAAGGGCAACGCGATCTTGTATGGATACTGATGAAAAAGCAGCAAACGCTTCGTTAGCTTTTGAAACAGCCAAATCAACCTCTGCTTCAGTTGCCTGAACAAAAGGAATCCCGAATGACTTATTAGAAGTTGGATTAACGGCCTGAAATGTTTTCGCACCCAAAGCACTGTCTGCATAACCTATGCAGTTTTTTCCGTTAATCGTTAACACAAAAACGAGATTTTACGCTTCCTCGATGTGGTAAGCGTAACTTTCCATGATCTGGTTCGATAACAATTTTTTGCAGGCAGTTTCTACTTTTTCAGTAGCTTCTGCTTTTGAACCGGCATCTACAAACAAGCGCACATGACGACCAATACGCACGCCTGAGATCTCAGGCAAACCAATTGTGGTCATACTGTTACTAACTGCTTTTCCTTGTGGATCCAACAATGCATCTAAAGGCATTACATCGATTTCAGCTTTGAATTTCATGTGTTTGTTTTTTGCGAATGGTATTCTGAATGAATGACAATAACAGGTACAAAAGTACAATAATTGGAATGCTCCAAATCAATAATAGCGGAATAAGTAATCCACAACTTATCAAGAAAATGTATCTGATTTCATTCCCCTTCCATGTAAACGACTTGAATTTCAAGGCAAAGAGCGGTAATTCAGCCACTAAAAGAAGCGACATTACCACAATAATAGGAATCAAAACTACCGGCTGAATGCACTGCACAATCAACTCATGTTGCCAGCCCGGGATATTCCCAAATTGCATAATCAACAACGGAAATGCGGTAAAAAAGATCGTATTTGCTGGCGTCGGTAACCCGATAAATGATTCGGATTGACGCGTATCAATGTTGAATTTAGCTAAGCGAAACATGGAGAAAAACGGAATGAGCAACGCTGTAAACGGAATCCAATTTACTTTTTCAAAATCCAATAAATCGCTTTTCCAATTGTAGAAAGCCGCCGTTACATCTTCGTGAACAGGATGAATCAACGTATCTACCATCAACGTAATTCCCTTGTCTGGAAGAATGCCATGCCACAAGCTCGGTGAAGTAGTTGCATACGCCAAAACCACCATCATCATAATTCCGGGAGCCAAACCGAAGGTAATCATGTCAGCCAACGAATCGAGTTGTTTCCCCATTTCACCTTGCTGCTTTAGAATACGCGCCAAAAAACCGTCAAAGAAATCAAGGATAGCTCCACCAAAAATGAAAAAAGCGGCCCATTCTATTCTTCCTGAAAACGAAAAAAAGATGGCCATAATTCCACATAGCATGTTACCTGCGGTAAACAAATTGGGTATATTAAACATTTTCACGCGGGAAATATAAATTAAGGGTTTAACAATCAAACTGAATGGCGTAAATTTACATTTGTAATTCGGGTTAAATATCGATCGAAACACAATTTTTTGCAAAAGATGCAGTTAACGATAAGCACAAACAAACATTTTTCCATGAGAATTAGTTTCTTAACAGCCTTTTCGCTCCTTATCGGAAACATCACCTTTGCTCAATCCAACGGATCTGCTGCACCAAAATATTCCAATGAATTCCTCGCAATCGGTGTTGGTGCCGACGCGCTTGGTTTGTCAAATGCCGTTGTAGCTCAAACCAGTGGTGTTACTAGCGGTTATTGGAATCCGGCAGGACTTACAGGGACCACAAAATGGCTAGATGTCAGCTTGATGCACTCGGAATACTTTGCTGGAATTGCTAAATATGATTATTTGGGATTGGCCCATGCCATCGATGATAAAAGTGCAGCCGGATTTTCCATTATTCGCTTTGCGGTTGATGACATTCCAAATACAACGCAACTAATTGATAACGAAGGTCGAATTGATTACGATCGCATCACCACCTTTACCGCTGCCGATTATGCATTCCTTTTTTCGTATGCTCGTAAACTCAAAATTGAAGGATTGAGTGTCGGTGGAAATTTCAAATTGATTCACCGAAAAGTGGGTGATTTCGCGAAATCTTGGGGATTTGGGTTAGATGCTGGTGCTACTTACCAACGCAATGAACACTGGAAATTTGGAGCTGTTGTACGTGATGTGACTTCCACTTTTAACGCTTGGGTGTTTACATTGGATGAAACCACCAAGGAAGTGTTTACGCTTACCGGAAACGAAATTCCGCAAAACGGATTGGAGCTTACGTTGCCCCGTGTGATCTTGGCAACCAACTACAAAACCGATTTGGGCAAAAAAGGATTGAATTTTTCCGGAGAAATTGATTTGGATCTCACTACAGACGGTCGCAGAAATACCTTGTTGAAAACAGGTTTGATCAGTGGTGATCCGCATGTGGGAATCTCATTCGGCTTCAAAGACATTGTGGCTTTGCGTGGTGGAATCTCCAATATGCAATACATTAAGAACTTCGACGATTCTCAAAAACTGACTATCCAACCGAATATCGGGATCGGATTACATATCAAAAATGTGTTTCTTGATTACGCTTTCACGGACATAGGCGATCAATCAACTGCACTTTATTCGCATGTAATATCATTGCGTTTGTTATTGAATAAACCGTCCAACGCATTACCGAAAGAATGATAAAACGCTACTTACAACTACTACTGATTTTAAGCTTAAGCTGTTCGTCGTTTGCACAGAACTACGGAAACGAATGGATTAATTTTTCGCAGAAGTATTTCTCCTTCAATATTCACACAACGGGCATTCATCGTATCGATTATGCCGCGTTAGCAGCAAGTAATGTTCCGGTCGGGACATTTTCTTCGGCTAATATTCAAGTATTCGGGCGAGAAAAAGAAGTGCCGCTTTATATTGTAGATGGCAATGATAATTCGTTCGATCCCGGAGATTACATTCTGTTTTATGCAGAAAAAAATGACGGATGGCTCGATACCTTAATCTACGAAACGCCAACAGACATTGCCAACCCCGGATTCAGCCTTTACAACGATACCATTCAATACTTCTTCACCTGGAACAACCTAAGCAATAATGAACGTTTTGTTATCGATCCGGACACTGATTTTGCGGGTTATGGCGCTCCGGCAAATTATGTCTTAAAAGATGTTGTTTCAGACTGTCCTACCAGCGGTATCGGTTACAGCGAAGGAAAACGGTATGGAGATGCTTCCGGATCTATTTATGCTCCCGGAGAAGGCTGGGCTTGCGCTACCGTAAGTTTGGGCGGAGGTTATAATGTTTATACACCAACCGCTAATTTATATACTGGCGTTGGAGCTCCACTCGCTTCTATTCAATTAAAAATAACGTCTAACTCCGACGCTAATAGCGCACCTGATCATCATGTGAGAGTCAATATTGGCGCAACAAGTTATACCTTGGTCGATTCTATTTTCGAAGGATTTAAATTCCACCAATATGATTTGACCATTCCACAAGGCATTTTGAATTCTCCGACATCGAATCTAACCTTTTCAAGTATCAATGATTTAGCGGCTGCCGCCGATTTGTTATCGCTTACTTATTGGAAAATCCGTTATCCGCGAATGCCAATTGCCGGAAGTGCTTCTTTCGATAATTTCTATTTAGAGAATAATCCGAATGCTGCGAAAACATTGGTCAATTTACAGTCATTAACGGCTTCAAATGCCATTGCATTCAGTTTTGGAACCACCAACAGAGTGCTTCCTCTTTCATTCGACGGTACCAACTGGCAACTACTTGTAACAAACAATGCTTCAAGTAACTTGAATTATGTTGCCATCGGCGATGTTGCGAATGCCATCAACATTACAACGTTATCCGCAGTTAACGGATCAGGACAATTCACCGATTTCAGCACACTATCTACCGAAGATGCTTTGGTAATGGTTTATCATTCTTCATTGCAGGCAGGGAGTGCCAATTACGCCAACTACCGTGCCTCTCTTGCCGGTGGAAGCAACAATGTAGTGATGGGTAATATCCATGAATTGTATCAGCAATATGGAGGCGGAATTGACCGACATGTAATCGCTATCAGACGATTTGCATTGCATACCTATGATCTTGCCGTTACCAACAAACCGGTAGGGTTATTCTTAATTGGAAAAGGTGTTTCCGAGCACGACGGCGCACGAAAAGATCCGGCAATTTCGGTTCAATCGTTGATTCCTAGTTTTGGTTATCCATCTAGTGACATCGCCATCACATCCGGCTTTTACGGTACACAATGGGATCCATTGATTCCCACAGGACGCATTGCCGCACGAACCAATCAAGAATTACAAGATTATTTAGACAAAGTCATCTTATACGAAAGCGTACAAGTTCAAAATGATCCTAGTAATTATAGTACTGCCACCAAAGATTGGCAAAAACAGATCTTACACTTTGTGGGTGGATCCGACCAAAGCCAACAAAATACGTTTAGAAATTACATGGACGGCATGAAAGACGTCATTGAAGATTCTCTTTATGCCGGTTCAGTTACTTCCTATTACAAAACCAGTAGTGACCCATTGGACCCTACTGTTATTGCTGGAGTCAATGATCGTATTTCTAGTGGAGTTTCCTTAATGAATTTCTTTGGGCATGCTGCTGCTTCCAATAATGGGTTTGAAGTAAACATCGACGAACCAAGCAATTGGGACAATTATGGAAAATACCCGGTTGTCATTGGAAACTCTTGTTACAACGGTAATATTTTTGCTGAAAGTCATTCTACTTCTGAACGTTTCGTAAATATCGCTGATGCCGGAGCAATTGCCTTCATATCCAGTGTTTCTGTGGGTTACGCTCAACCGCTCAACCAATATTCGAATCACTTATACCGAGAATTCTCTTATTTGAACTATGGGGCTACCATTGGTGAGCAGATGCGACAAACAATACAGTTCGTTCAAAGCAGTATCGCCACTGAAGATCTTATTACAGAGACCACTTGCCAACAAATGACCTTAAACGGAGATCCAATGCTACGACTCAACTGGCACGAGCGTCCTGAAATTGAAATCTCAACCCAAAATCTCTATTTTGAACCAAGTGTATTAAATCTTTCTGTAGATAGTATTGAGCTAAACCTCATCCTGACGAACTTAGGACAATCGGTAGTAGATACATTTAACGTTGAGATTACACGCAACTTTCCCGGATCTTCTACAGACTCTATTTACAACATCACGCTTCCATTTCTAAATCACAAGGATACCATACATTTAAAAATGCCGATGCAACCTAACATCGGAGTGGGAATTAACCAATTCAAGATCAATGTTGATTTACCTTCTGTAATTGCTGAACAGGCAGAAGAAGTACTAAACAATCAATTGAATTACGATTTCTTTATTAACGTAGACGGTATTCTTCCTGTTTATCCGTATGATTTTGCCGTTGTTCCTTACGACAGCGTTACAGTCAGGGCATCAACAGTAAACCCAATTGCATCTTTAAAAACCTATCATTTCCAACTTGATACGGTAGATACATACGATAGTCAGCAATTACGACGCTATTCTGTAACGGAATTAGGAGGAGTAAAAGAAGTAAGTCCAACTGATTGGACCGATATCAACGGAAACGGTTTTCCTCTCGTTTGTACTGACAGTACCGTTTATTTTTGGCGGGTTGCGGTTGACAGTAGTGTGCTGAATTGGACGGAATATTCGTTTCAATACATCAAGGGCAAAACCGGCTGGGGACAAGATCATTTCTTCCAATTCAAGAAAAACGATTTCTATAGTTTGGAATACGACCGACCGGATCGATTATTGAAATTTGATACTGCATCACCTAGAAAGATTTATTTGAGAGCATTTGACAATCCGTCTATTTACAATCAATGGGGAGTAAATGGCGAATTATTGGAATATGCCTCGCTTTTCAGCGGAGCACCGGCGCTTTACGTTGCTGTTATCGATCCGACTACGTTTGAACCTTGGGGAACACGTTATGGATTGGTAAATCCTACGCATAATTTCGGAAATGGAAACGACAATGGCTCACAACGTCCCCGGTCAGAAAACTACTTTGCCTTCAAGCAATCGGATCCGGCTCAGTTAGCGGCATTTAAAAACATGGTAGAGAATGTTATTCCCGACGGTCATTATGTGGTAATTTATTCCACTACAGCAACTGAATATCATTTATGGGACGTGAACCAACCAAGTCTATACCAAATGTTCACTGATTTAGGATCGACTTTGGTGAATAATACCCAACCTGAAAAACCGTTTGGAATGATCTTTAAAAAAGGTGATCCATCGTCTATGGTAGAAAAACACTTTCCGGATACTATCCAAGATACCCAAATCGGGAACCATGTATTCGTAGAAAAAGAATTTGATGCATTGGGCTTTAGGGGAATTGAAAAAACACCGTTGATAGGACCATCATTAGATTGGAATACGATTTACTGGAAACGTGATTCACTCGAACTTACGCAAGTAGATAGTGTTCGTATAAAAATTGAAGCGTTTGATGAGAACCAGGTTTCCGGTCTTCTGATTGATCGGGTTTTTACTCCTAATGATTCCATTTTAAATCTAAATGCGCTTGTTGATGCGAGTCTATATCCATATATAAGACTTGAGGTGTTTATTCAGGATTCGTTATTCTTTACACCCGCGCAGATTGATCGTTTGCACGTATTGTACACACCTGTGCCAGAAGCAGCAATTGATGGAACAACAGCTTATTATTTTAATCCGTTGCAAGACACGTTGCAGGAAGGTCAACAAATTTCGTTTGCTGTTGATGTGCGCAATATCAGTGATTTTGACATGGATTCACTTTTGGTGAATTATTGGGTAGAAGACGCCAACCGTGTTAAACACCCTATCGCTTATCCAAGACAAGAACAACTTTTGGTGAATGGTCTTATCAGAGACACCATTCAGTTTTCAACCGTTAATCTGGCTGGGCAAAACTCCCTCTGGATGGAAGTAAACCCGTATATCAACGGATCTGCTTATGTAACCGATCAACCAGAACAATACCATTTTAATAACCTTTTGCAAATTCCTTTTAAGGTAGAAGCCGATGATGAGCAACCGATATTGGATGTTACGTTCAACGGGAAACATATTCTGAACGGAGATATCATCGATCCTGAAAGTGAGATTCTGATCACGCTGAAAGATGACAATCCTTACCTCGTGATGAACGACATTAGCGATACAACGTTGTTCGGTATTTACTTAACCGATCCGAACGGGGTTCAAAAACGTGTTCCATTTATGGATGGAAGTGGTGGTATTGTGATGCAATGGATTCCGGCGGATGAGCAAAACAAGAAGTTTAAAATCTTGTATCCTACTCTATTTGATTTGGATGGGAAATACTCACTCATTGTGCAAGGAACCGACCGCAGCGGAAACATTTCAGGTGACATCGAATACCGCATTTCATTCGAAATTGTACATGAATCGTCTATTACCTATTTGATGAATTACCCGAATCCGTTCTCGACCAGCACACGATTTGTCTTTACTTTGACAGGAACTGAAGAGCCGGAGGAAATGATCATACAAATCATGACGGTTACCGGACGTGTGGTACGCGAAATCACAGAAGATCAAATAGGCCCGATTTCAATTGGAAGAAACATTACGGAATATGCCTGGGACGGAACGGATGAATTCGGCGATCCATTGGCAAACGGTGTTTATTTATACCGCGTGAAAGCCAAAATCAACGGAGAAGACATCAAACACCGCGAAACGGATGCAGATACGCATTTCAAGAAAGAATTCGGGAAAATGTATTTGATGAGGTAGTCGCTACTTTTGAAACGATTGGTTGATCGTGTTGACTTTTTTAAAAGAACCGACACGAGAAAACAGCCGTATCGTCAACCAATTTCCGGGATCCGCGCCATTCATCCAATTTGGAAAACACCAAGTTATTCATGTCTTCCATGTTGAGGCGATAGAAATTGTGCACTAGTTTGATCAAACTTTCCAATTCAAATTGTTGGTTGCGCTCATTTTCCAGTTCCACCACTCCATCCGTATACAATACCAAAGTCGTATTGGGAGCTAGGGTTTCTTTACCTACCTGAATGAAAGGCATTTCATCAAACATTCCCAAACCAACACAACCGATATCCAAGAGCTTCACTTCTTTTCCGGTGGTGATAAATGGTTGGTTATGCCCAGCGTTGACATAAGTCAGTTCGCGCGATGTTGCATTGTATTGAGCAATAAAAAAGGTGATGAATTTCTCCCCTTTAGCGCTTGTCATTACTTTTTTATTGAGTTCGCTGATCAAAAACTCCAACTCAAAACGCTGGTAATTAAACAAGGTTCGGATGGTTGCTTGAAAATTGGCCATCAACATGGCTGCACTGATTCCTTTTCCGGAGACATCGGCAATGCAGATGATGTATTGATCATCGCCCAACGGAATAAAATCATAGTAATCACCTCCTACCTCGTGTCGTGGAATGTACTTGGCAGAAATATCCATGCGTTTGTTGGTAGGCAAATCGGCGGGAAACAACAATTTTTGCATTTCGGAAGCGACCTCAAGTTCCTTTTTTAAGCGCGCCTGTTTGACCTGTTCTTTGGCCATTCGTTTGTTTTCAATCGCCATGACCACAATATTGGTCAAGGTTTGAATGAAGCTTACCTGATTCAAGGTCTCCGTGAGTTTCACACCACGATTCCCCAAACCGGCAATGAGTAGATATGCCAACGGTTCATTTTTGTGTAAAACAGGAACAATCACATCAAACTCATTGAGCACTTGCGAATAACTCGATTCAATCACCGTAATCTCACGAAAACGGGAAAGTTCTTGCTTCACATCGATTTCTTTGATTTTACTTCGCAAACCTACTTTAAGCAAACAACTCCATTCTACTTCTTTGTTGAACAATACAAAGCGGTCGAAGCCCAATTGCTCCTGCATAATGAAAGAAAAGAGACGCGTGAGCTGTTCTACAGATTGATTGGTGGTAATAGCACGCGTGATTTCAAGCAGCGAGTTTAACCGAAACTCTCCCACCTCTAATTTGTTTTCCAACGACGCTATTACACGATCTGTCATGATCTTGGTATTCGTGACATTCACACTGCGAATTCACGTTATTAAAATTACAATGAAAAGAAAGCAGAACTACAGCTAAATGGGATAGTTATCCGCTTCGAAGTGTTAATAGTAGTGTAGCGAATGTCGTTTTAGAATTTCAGGTAAAACCGGTCAAAAAAGACCACTTTGTTTATATTTGGAAAAACTATCCTTGTTGCGGCAATTTCTACTCATACTGATTCTTTTCTTTTGCTTAAACAATGGCTATTCTCAAGACCCGTATTCCATTTCGATTACTACAGAAAACGGACTTCCGTCCAATGCAGTTTATGACATTTACCAAGACAAAAAGGGTTTTATCTGGATTGCTTCCGACGCAGGCTTGAGTCGCTATGATGGCTTTGAATTCATTACCTATACCAATGACGAGCAATCTTCGCGTTCGGGGAGTAATATCCGCGAAGACAAGTACGGACGAATCTGGTATCAAAACTTCGACGGTTTTTTGTTTTATGTAGAAAACGGGAAATTGAAAAGCATGTACAGCCATCATCCCGTTGGTTATTACCCTATCGGTATCATCAAAGACAAGCTTTTTGCCATTGATAAACAGGGCGTGGTCATTTACGATCTCAAAACATTTCGCAAGTTATCGAGCATTCCAAGCAATTACATCTCATGCACCGAACAAACAGAATCGCATTATTATGCACTGAGCTCTCCGTACTATAAAATAGATTACAACGGTAAATTAACCACGATAAAAGCTCCTCCAAACGTGACGGTTTATGATATGCCGGGACTCATGCGAAAAGGGAAACATCACAAGTGGTTAATCTCGCGAACAAATCATGAAAAGATGTGCTTTCAGCTCACGGATAAAGGCATTAAACCTGCTTTTCCCCTCAAGTTGGATGCATTTATACAAAGTCTATCCTATACTCCATCATCACTTTGGCTTTGCACTCCCAAAGGCGTTTACCGTTACTCGGAAGAACATCCTGAAAAAAGTACCCATTATTTTCCAACCAAAAATGTTTCTTGTGTGATGCAGGATCGTGAAGGGAATTACTGGATTTGCACACAAAACGATGGAATTGTTTTTACACCGGATATTGATCGAAAATTACTTTTCCAGGATTTGAGTCCACATAAAATCAGTATTGTAGGCAACAATGTGTTTTTAGGTAGCTCCGATGATCGCATTTATAAATTGGATTTGAAGCTGCAAACATCGTCTTTGTTATTCAACGGCGGAACGAATCATATGATCGATCAAATTTGCTACGATGCTTCAGCTCAACGCGTTTTATTTACCAGTGACATTTTTAGTGGCATTCAAACCAACGGTAAAAAGCTTTTCAGTTTATTGATGGCTGCGAAGGATTACCGCATGTTAGACGACGATTATATTGCGCTCGCTGCCTCGGGATCTTGTTCCATTTATGAAATCAACAACAATCCCAAAAGCTATTGGCACTCACTTTATCATTCGAATATTCGGTTGATTAATGGTAAGTATTACTGGAATTTGATCGGAAATGTGAGGGCGAAATCGGTGGAATATTTGCCCCAAGAACACAGATTGTATTTCGCTACCAATGTAGGTTTATTTGAAACAGATGGTCATGCAAACAAGCCGATTCTTTACAATGGGAAAAATCTCTTTTGTACAAAGCTAGCTCGCCATCACCAACGCATCTACGCGCTTACATCGAGTGGGAAAATAGTAAGCTTTGATAAGCGAAATAAGGTGATCTCACTTTCTGATACATTACAACTTACCACTGAACTGATTCAGCGAATGGAGGTCATGAATGGTAAATTATTGCTTTCCAGTCAATCTTGTATTTACGTTTACGATCTAAACAACCAACTTGCTTTACTCGGAAAGTTCCATACGCATTCGCAAGAAATCACGGCCTTATCGTTGTGGAAAGAACAATTGGTCATTGTCACAAAAAAAGGAGTGATCCTGCAACCTCTTTCGGTTTCTTCTAACAATCAATCGAAACCGCGTTTTGTCTTGAATTCGTTAAAAGCCAATCAGCACCTGCTCTCGACAGTAACATCCAATGATTTATCCTACGATCAAAACAACATCGAAATCAACTACTCCATTCTTTCGTTTTCGAATGACGGAAACGTACCCTTGTATTACAACATTAATCACCAAGGTTGGGAACTTGCCTCCGACAATACTCGGACGTTGAAATTGGCCGCCTTGAGTCCGGATAACTACACCATTTCATTTAAATTGGGAAATCAGGAGCAACTCCAGAGTGTTCACTTTGTCATTCATCCTGCATGGTATGCCACTCCTTGGTTTTTAACTGTTTCAATCGCCTTTGGGTTCTTTGTTTTTTTCTTTTATTTCCGAGGAAGAATTCAATCGTTGCAAAAAAGGAATGCCCTTCTTTCACAAAAAGTTGAACTGGAAGAAAACCTTACTCGTTCCATGCTTACATCCATCAAATCGCAAATGAATCCGCATTTTTTCTACAATGCACTCAACACGATTCAATCGTTTATTTTTACCGACGACAAAAAGAACGCGAGTATTTACCTCTCGAAATTCTCTAAA
>Ga0302293_10000112_pt1 | contig 47409 bp, 58 predicted proteins | sample III_Fen_N2_2_FD_198758 | JGI IMG/M metagenome (GOLD analysis project Ga0302293, IMG submission 198758) | Peat permafrost microbial communities from Stordalen Mire near Abisko, Sweden - III_Fen_N2_2 | ecosystem: Environmental > Terrestrial > Soil > Wetlands > Permafrost | place: Sweden: Abisko...
TTTATACCGCACTTAAAAACTTCAAAACATATGTCAACATTGCAAAGCGAAAAGGAGTGATCGAAGTATCTCCGTTTAACCAATACTCAATCAAAAGCGCGAAAACAGATCGCACATTCCTGAACGAACAGGAGCTTGAGAGTGTTTGGAAGCTTTACTTAAAAAGCTATTGTACCGGAAGCGATCAGTTGATACTTCGTCATTTTCTTTTCATGTGCTTTACTGGAATTCGAATTTCAGATTTTAAAGCCCTTACAGGAGATAATATCATTTCCGACATCCTGGTATATAATCCAATAAAAACCCGCAATTCAAATAAAATCACGGTCAAGGTACCGCTGAACTCCTATGCCTTTAGACTGATATCCGACGAAGGATCGAAAACAAAGAAACTGTTCAATCACCTGAGCGAACAAAAAATGAATGTAAGAATTAAAGAAATCGTCAAAGTAGTTAATATCAGGAAAGAAATCAGCAATCATTGCGCCAGGCATACCTTTGCGACGATCTGGATCAATAAAACAAAGGATGTGGCCGGACTTCAGAAGTTGCTAGGACATAGTGATATATCAATGACAATGATCTATGTACATATTACAGATCAGATGGTCAACGAACAAATGCAAAACTTTGATTCTTCCATGTTCTGTAAAAACATTACGCAGGTGGATCCGAAAGATAAACTGATAGCTGAATTGAAATCTGAATTGGCAGAGCTGAAGAAACAGTTTAAATACTTACCCATTATTAAAAACAAAAACCCCCGGACAGCACGTGCCCAGGGGTAAAATTAAACCAATAAATTACTTACCTAAAAAAACTAAAATGTTTGTTCCTTGGTCGGACGATTCAAATTTTCTGATTTTTCCCTGCAGGGGAAAGGACAGATTTAATCCAGGGAAATACTTTCGACCGCTTCAGGTAAATGAATGCACCTGCACAGATTGCCATAATCCCAAAAATCCAACCCCACTGAATAGGAACTGTTTTTTTATCAACTTCCTTTTTCACGACCTCGCTTTTTGAATCCGTTTTGGTTGCAGTTTGTGAATTGTCAGCCTTAATCGTTTCAATTTTACCTTTATCGATCTCCTTCTTTTTTGTCACCTTAACTGTTACCGATTTAATTACCTGATCGACTGCTGTTGATGTTCCTATTTCTGAAGGCGCAAAATATTCTGTTGTAGTAATTACAGTTTCTTCGTCAGTAGCTTTATCATTGTTGATCTTTGTTTCTTCCTTAACGTCGGATTTATGAACTACCTCGGTTTTATTCGAAACTACAGCTGAAGATTCAGCAATTTTTTTTGTTGACCGGCAACCAACTGCCAGAAATACGATCAGGAGTAATAAGTTAAGTGCTTTCATTTTCTTTAATTATTGGTGTTGAATTAAGTATCATTTCGTTCTTATCGGCGCTCGATTTTGAAGACCCAAAGAAGAACCCGACTACTGTAATAAATGCGCCGATCAGAGCGCCTACAATCATATTCACCTCAGTCTTGTATTCGCCAGACTGGATCATAAAAACCAAGGTGATGAAGAATCCGGCTATGACAACCGTAGCCAGGAGATACATGTAAATTTCTTTTGCGGTTTTCATTTCAGTGCCCTCCTTACCCAACCCTTTAAGTATTTCAATTGAGTTGGTTTTTTGTCAACAATGTCGCAATAGTGGTCTATTTTATTAAGCGCAAACTCAGCAACAAATAATCTTTCATCGAATGAGTTGAGAGCCTTTAATGTGTTATTCCCATTCTTTCCATCCACATAAGAACCCACTGTTTTCTGAGCAAGTTCCATAGAAGTATTTGATCCTGCATTTACCCCAAAATCAAAAATGGAATTGGCAATTTTCTGTGAAGTAATCTGGTCTCCTAAAATTGGATTCCAGAAGTTGATCAGGTAAAATGATTGAACTAGGTTCTGAAGTTCAGCATTGGTCGCCATTTCCTTGGCCGAAGCTAATCGGTCAACAATTTTCCATCCTGCCCATTTGGGCCAATTGTTTTCTGAAATGCCCAATATAGTCCTGCCACCTGCGTCATCCGGATCGTTGGAATAAAGCCCTTCATTCAGGATTACTTTTTGAAATGCTTCAATGAAGTTTGCCATGATTATTTGTTATTTAAACTGTTTTGAAAAGCGCTTTCGGTACCGAGTTCGTTGATTGCTTTCTTGCTGTTTTGTATTTCCGCCTTATTCTCTTTTGAAACTTCCTTCACTTTCTGTACCTCCTGTTCGATGGCTGTATCTTTTTGGAATAGATCCCTGAAATTTGAGGCTGTTGTAATTGCACCGGCTACCGAAATGCAAGCAATCACAATTCCGGTAATAGCCAGCGGTTTCCAAAATTTATAAATGGCTGCATAATTTGACATCGGCTCGTTGTGAGGGCAGTTTAAAACGTGCACATTTTCAGCCATCTGGAGCGTTCTGATTTCGGCATCATGCTTTCGAACCGTTCCGTTTGTTTTCGTGGTCTGTTCTTTAATGGCAGACAGTTCCGTGGTTATAACATTAAATTTTCCATCAATTTGAGCCGTATGGATAGCCAATAAATCGTTTATTGTCTGCCTGATTGAGTTAATGTCCTTTTCGGTCATGGGAGCGTTTTTATTTCAAACTTAACCCCATAACCTACTTAACGAAAGGACAAAAAAAGCGACCGGAGCCGCTTTTTTGAAGTTTAATGCCGGAAGAAATTGTCTCCGGCGATTTGCCTTGCTTTATCTTCATCCGATGTCCGGATATACCTGAAAAAGCTTTTCTCTGTTGTGTGGCCAGTCAGTGCCATAATCTCATAGGTTTTGATTCTGCCAGTTTGATATAGATTAGTCGCTGCGCTGCGCCGGGCAGTATGGCTGCTAATCATCTCCCACAACTGTTTTGTTTCGGTGACCAATTTTCCACCTTTTGTGTAGTGGAAAACTACCTCTTCAATGAAACCTACTCGTTGACAAATCTTTTTGATGTAGCGGTTAAAATGTTGGATGCTGAGCCCAGGCGACACTTCACCGTCGTACTTCGTGTAAATTTCACGCACGTATTTGTGCAGCGGAATGGTTACTTTCTTGCCTGTTTTCTTCGTGATTTTGACAATGTAATCTTTCGTGAAGTTCTCCCGGGTTAATGTTGAATAATCGGAATATCGCAATGCGGTAAGGCATCCAACAATGAACAGATCGCGGATACGTTCCTGTTTTTTAGTTAGTCCTTTAAAGTAATAAATCCGGGTGATTTCGTTCATCGATAAATAGACCGTAAAAACTTCTTCCGGATCAACCGTTACATCGTCGTAACTGGAATCAACCGCATAGCCATACTTCGCCGCTTTGGCAACCATCGCCTTCGCGAGAGAAAGTAAGGTGATGATGTACGTTTGTCTCAGGTCCTTTTCCTGCAAATACAGAATAAAGTCGTCCATAAAATCTTCACCAACGCTGTTGGTGAAAATATCAGCTTCATACTCTTCCGAAAATCCATTTAAATGATGGATAAGCGTACGATACGCTTTTCGGTAACTTTCACCCATGCGCTTTGCTTTTCGCTCCACTGTTTGAGTGATAAACTCTGTAAATAAAACTCCGGTTTTCGGTTCCGACTGGATCAGTCGATTGATGTAGTCACGTTTGCCGTTGGCGTTGTGGACTAATTTTAAAGCAGTATTCATTTCGTAATTCCTCCATAAAGAAATAGCCCCAAGTGTGGAGCGGCTTACGAAGGCCGTCAGGCACGAATGCCCGAACACTCAAGGCTACGCCTCAAATGTAATTAATAATTATTTATTTGGAAAGCTTCGTAATTTCTCCAAGTCTAAAATACAAAAAACCACTCAATTTATTGCTAAACTGAGTGGTTTTTATTTTATCTTTTTGTTTCAAATAGTCCTAAAGTCGTGTTAAGTTGTTGGAATGCTAATCACTAAATCACTCCACTGTTTCGGGGTTGTTTGGTCAACGGCTACCAGCGTAATCACATCACCATTCATTTCTGCGGCTGATAATTCGACTAATACCAAAACACTTCCAACAGGTGAAATAGATGGAATCGTAGCAAGATTTGTCAACCCTGCGCCATCAATATCAACTTTAAAATCACCAGCGGCAATGGTTGGTGAAACTTTAAAATTGCCAGGATTTGTGAAGTCTTCAAGAGAAACCCTAATCTTAAATTCCTCATTCTTTGTAGGTGGATTATAAGGTGCTGTCATAATTATGATTTTTAATTTTGATTAAATTCCTAAAATGTAATTTGCCCGTGGAGTATCAATAGAAGCATAGAAATAGGTAATTAGATATGCTCCTATAGCTAAACTATATGTAGTCTTAAAATTATTTCTAAATCTAGGAGCTACAAATATCCTTGCAAAAGCATTAGTATAAGTAGGTAAAACAATTTCATTTTCCCATGTAACACCCTGATCTTTTGATATTTTATAACATAACAAAACAGATGTATTCCAAGTTCCGGAACCATCACTTTTACCACCATAAAAAGCATACCAATATTGAGTATCGGTATCAATTGAAATTCCACATAATCCCTGCTTTCCTAATGAACTAGGAATTATATTTGCTACTTCTGTAATTGCTGCTTCTGTAACTTTCCAACATCTTAATTTGGCTGTAGAGAAATCATAATTTGTCCATACAGTTAGAACATTACTGGCATTTACAATATCTACGGTAGCTGCCATACTAGGGGAATAAGCGGTAGGTAGTGGAAATGTTATACCTGTAGCGATAGAAGTTTCAGACCAAGTATTAGCAGAATCATCATATAGCTTTCGAGATATTTCGGTAGCACTATTATCGTAATAAAAACATATACCATCTTGATTATCGGTTGCCCATCCCGGCATTAATATAAGTCGATCTTTTGTGGCTTCATAAGGAGATGCAATCGTAGCCCAAGTAGCACCAATGTCAGTTGATTTTTTAGAGAATGACTCTACTCCTTGATCAATACATCCACAGCAAAGCAAATTACCCCCTCTAGTCCTAGTAATACTTACCGTACCATCAAAATCAGTAGAGACTCCATTGAAAATAATAGTTTCAGAACTTAAAGCATCGGCGCTTTCTGTATTTATATTTTTATAGCATAAATCATGTCCACCAATATCCAAATAAGCCACATGAATTAATCCACCATTAATTCCAGACCACCGATCATACCAAATAGTAAGATAGGAAACAACCTTCGTTCCACTAACTATAACGGGTCTGCTCCACGAAATTCCACCATCAGTAGATTTTAAGTATTCAATAAAGCCTGTATATGGTTGATTATAGAAATAATAAATATTACCAGAATTATCTTCAACAAGATATTGAGTACTTGCTGTTAATGCTGATCCCATGTTAGCTTGTGCTAATCCTATTGTTTTTAATGCACCCATGATTATAAATTAAAAAGTGAAGGAACTAATTCATTCATGTGATAAAACTTCATATTATTTGATACAACAAAATTTATAGTTTGCATCAATAGTTCTTCTGTAAAATGTAAATCATCATGTGTAGTTCCAATTGTATGAGACATGATGACAAGTATTTTATTTTCAGAAATAGCTTGTTCTAATAATGCATGGATGTCGATAAATCCATTAACAAGCATATTTGATAGATTTGCGCAATTAGTTATCTGATTTGTTCCATCATATAACCAATTAACGCTAGGTTCATTATCGGCTGCAATTCTTATATTTTTATATCCTTTTGTTTGCAGATATGCCATTAAATCAGGATCAGGGACAATTGCTTTATATTCATTGTGATTTGCAAACGTATCTGGCACAACTCCAAATGCAGAAACTATTGCATCGTGAATCGGCTTGATAATATTAAGCCATGTCTGTTCTGGCGTATGGGTTTCTCTGTATAATACAACAGTAGCATGAACACCAAATTTGCAACCGTTAGCAAGTAGTTGATTTCCTTTGGTTATTTCAGTTGGTGTATATGAACTTTGTTCACTCCATGCAGTCCATTTAAATCCATAGTCTGTATGAAGATTTAGTCTGTTACCATCAACATAATCAATGATATTTCTTGCAAAATCATCTGTTGTAAAAGCAACCCCTGCTAGAGATGTACTAGGCTCCGGTGGTGGCAATGTAATCCCTGAATATGCTGTATTGATGCTAAAAACTAAATCAGCCCATTCCTTTTTTGCTGATTGATCTATTCCTATAATAGTAATCACATCACCATTCATTTCTGATGCGGTCAATGTGAGCAATATTAATCCACTGCCAACTGGACTTTCAACAGGTAGATTGGTCAGATTAATTAATACTCCACCATCAATTGAAACTTTAAAATCGCCAGCCACAATAGTCGGAGATATTTTAACAGAAGAAGAATTTTTATAATTCTTCAAAACTATTCGGGTCGAATATTGAGTTGCTTTAGCTGTCATATCTATCTCTTAATGAATTTTACCACAACAACTTTTACTGGTGGCGTTGGTGGAGTTGGAGGGTTCAACTTTGAACGAAGTTGAACCCTTTTAAGTCGCTCATTATATTCTAAAATTAAGCTCATAGCCTTAGTTTGATAAAATATAACCGATCTTCAAAATGATGTAGGTACTGTTTGCCGAAGGAGTATAACCTGCCGGCAATGATACCTGAACCGGAATGTGAAATGGGATCGGAATAATTACCAGGTTCGTAAATAAATCTTGGGCAACAGATGCTTTTACTCCAGTGCCAAAAGTCAACGATAAAATACCCTCACGCTTCAACTCGTTTGCTGTTGATATAACCATTGCAGCATTATCGGAGATAGGTACAATTACATCGTTATAAAAATGTACATCGATCGTTTTTCCAGCCAATCCGGTATCGTTGGTAAAGGCTTTAAAATTTATGATGTTGATGTTTTTTCCTGCTTCGTTTTCACTGAGGATGAATTTGTTCAATGCATCAGTAACATCGGCAATTACATCATTGTCTGAATATACTGTAACATTGGCCGGTCGGGTTATTTTCAGGTTTTGTCTGCGGAGCTGATCCATGGCGTGTTATTTATGAGTTAATGTATGGTCAAATATAGATTTGGTCGATAATTTTAGAAAGGACAGAATCTATTCCACCTTAAACCCTTTAATCTCGGTTGTGCCAATGCGATCGATAAATATATCACAACTCATTTCTTCGATCAGGAATTCGCCTTCGCGGGTGCGGTACTTGTTGCAGATGTTGTAAATAAGGTGACGAAGTATATTTACCGGTAAATCAAAATCGCCGGTTACAGGTAGACGGTTTGCCCAGAACGGATTCCAAAGTTTCCAGAATTTGGGAAATAATCCAATTTCGGGTTTTTCGTATTCAAAACTTAATTCAGTTGTTTCGTTGCTTCCTTTTGATCCGTCAGCATCCTGAATAAGTAATCGTGGTGAAAATGCCTGTGTTTTTGACTTCCAGGCATTCATATTTCCTTGCTGACGAACAATGGCCATCTGTCCAAATCCCTGATTAATTCCCCATGTTGATGACCAGTTGCTTTTTATTTCTTCTACTTCATCACGGCCATACATATAAAACCCATTTTGCAAACCAATGCTTAACTTTTCCCATCCAAACGTATCGTAAAATAAGGCATCAAGCGTTTGAGAATCCGTTTTTGAATTTGTAATCCATTTATATTCGTAAAAAGCATTGACTGATTTTACAAATCGAATATCACTTTCTTTTGGATTTGCGACAAGTAATAACAGTGAGTAATTTTCAACCGGTTCGAGTATATTGTCGCGCCGATCGCTTAAATCCTGAAATTCTTCAGAAAATAGCAAATCATTACTGTCGTGTTCCCTGATAAATTTTAATGCAACATTTTTCTTTTCGCCAATGGCCCATGTTCCTAAGAAAAAAACATTCAAATCGATGGCTACACCCGAAAGAATCTCATCTCTGGAGTATGCATTTATGGTATTGTTGGGCAAAAAGTGATAACAGATATTCACCAGATTTTGAGTTGAGAGCAGGAGATCTCCAACCTTCATTTTGGGTAAACTATTTTTAGGCACAACCTTTAAGCCTTCAATCCAACGGATATAGCTGTATAATTTAATACTTATTGATGTTTTTACATCCGATGAAATTGGGTTTCCGTTTGTGTCAACCCAGATTAAATCACCAGATATTTCAGGTTTATATTCAATACCTATAATTTCTCCGGTTTGATCGAAATTCATTGCTGTGATATCGTAATTATTATAGATGCAAAGTTTTTTCAGCACACTATCAGTGGCTAATTTATTTTCTATAAGATGATATCCGTTCAATTTCAATGCCTTTGAAATAATATAATTGAGATAAAACATTGGAGTAACAACCGAAACTTCTCCAGTATCGTAAGTATTGTTTTTTTGTTGAAGGTTTCGTAGACTAATGATCGATTCAAGCAATTTTGTAGTTCCGTTATTGTCTTTGATGTTAATTATGCTCTGTACTGATTTATTGTACAGATATGACATCAATTCCAGTTCGTAAGTTTCATCTTTAGTTTTACCAGGTCTATCCGGATCTGGAATCGTAACTGTTCTTTCAATCATTACTCCCTTATCCTTAAAGAAGTTTGAATTTGCAAATGGAAACAAACAATAGGGATCTGTATCCGGACTGTATGCTGTTTTATTTTCAAATGCCATTTCTTCGGCAAACTCCGGAAACTCCAGAATGCTGCGCTCCTGTTCTTTTTCACCCAGCACACCCACCTGATCGATTAAGGTAGCCTCGTATGCATCTTTTGATGAGCTGGTAATTGACAGCGTACCGGCCATCAATAATACACCACCAAAACGAACTTCGAAGCCCGGGAACTTTTGATCGTTACCTGCACGGTATTTGGTGAACCGCTCGGGGTTGCCAAACAACTGCCGGGTGTATTCGTTGATTGGGAACGACATTCCCAGACCATAACCGCTTGGTATTTTCTCGAAATCGACAACCGGACTTTTCCATGTTAAACGCATCGAGAAATCGGTGGGCAACGGAATGACTTGATTATTGAGGGTAAGTGTGAGCATGCAATGGATTAATCAAAAGTAAACGTAAGCGCTCCTGCTGCAAACTTTGGAGTAATACCTGCCGATACGTATAAATCAGCAGTTAATTGCACCCACGCAATTCGATCGGCTTCGGTGCTCCCGGTATTGTTTTTCCAAACTTCAACATATCGTACATTCTCTGGCAGTGCAGAACACGCACCAAAAATAGCATCTGCTGAATTTTCGGCCACATTATCGGTTACTGTCCATCCGACTGAAGATCGTACAATGGCTATTCCTTTTGCAACATAACCGGAATAGGCGCATTCAGTGCCAATGGTAGCATCATTGGCAGCTGATGCATCGGTGCAAAGGCGTAAGTATAGGTTTCCGGGAACTGCTGAAGCTAAAAGGCCACCAGCATCGCCAATACCTGCAAGGTTAATATTTTGAAACAAAAGTTTCAAAATTGCATTTTCAAAAGTGTCTGAAGCGTTCATAATATGATTATTTATAAATTAGGATTTATTATATACATAGTTGGATTACAAACAAGGAATACACGGTCTTTAGTGGAATCATAATAAATAGATGTTACATATTGACCAAGATAAGGAACTGAAATATCGAGAATATCTGCTGGATTAGAAATATTTACAATATGCATCCCTGTCCAATAAACAGCGTAAAATGCATAGTTACCGTAGACAGACACATCATATCCAGGTGATCCAAGTGTTATTGAACTTGCTAAAGATAAACTTGCTGGATTTGATATATTTATTACTCTTGCTGCCTGCGTATTAGAATATTTAGCTACAAAAGCATAATTTCCGACTACTTTTATTCCTAGATAATCATTACCTACATCAAAAACACTAATTAAAGATGGATGTGCACGATCTGAAACATTTACTGTACGAAATCCATTTTCTCCAACATATGCAACATCTCCAACAACACAAACAGAGTTACAATTTAAACCAGATACTCCACCTTTATATGAACCTACAATAACAGGAGCGGATTCTGTTGAAATATCAACTATTTGTAATCCGTATGAGCCGCAGGCGCAATAGGCATAGTTTCCGTCAACCCAGACATCTGGTCCACTATAAGTTGGCAAGACACACGAGCCAACAAGTGTTGGTGAAAGAGGATTAGTGATATTGTAAATAGCTAGATTACCACCTATAATATACAGCCGATTCCCTCTAGTAAATAAGTCATACGATCCTTCTGAAATGGTATATTTCCATATTGGATTTGTAGTGTCCGTAACATCAAATATTTTAGTGCCCCATCCTCCATCAGCAACATAGGCGTAATTTCCACTAACTCTAACAGTTTTTGCATTTCTAAGGGAGTCATAACGTCCGACTATTGCTGGGTCAACTTTAAATTTTGCGCTTCCATCAAATTTCAAAATGCCAGATGACTCCATAGTGCCATCTGCAATAATTTCACCTTCTCCTTCTAAACTTAATTCAACAGAAACCTCCAAAAGACCATCTCCTTCTGATTCTGCATCAGTGTTTAATTGCATCGCGGCATCAGCTTCTAATTTGCCATCGGCTGTTAAGTTTGCTTCAATATTTAATTCCATTGTAGCTTCAGCTTGCAATATTGATTCTCGTTCGCTCAAAACACAGCGTTCGAAACACAGATGGATGCGCTTATTTACTTCTGGCATTCCGGTTATAGTTGCGTATAGTATATTTGAGCCATTAACACCAATGGTAAGAGTTATACCGGGATCTGTAATCAGATCGCTTTGTGAAATCGCAGCAACAGCATCGGAATAATCGAAACTCAATAGACTCATCAGGGTAATGATGGTATTGGTAATTTTATTGCGAACCATCACCACGGCCTTAAATTCGCCAGTTTGCTCTTTGTAAGGAATTACGGTCCACGACGAAAAGACCGTTTCCGAAACGTTGGTGGTATTTTCAATCAGGAAACTTTCGTGGTTGTTTCCATTGATTGTCTTAACAATTTCAGGGATGGCCTGATTAATTGGCTTTCCGTTAATTTCGAGTTTATGGGTATGCTTGCCTCCGGCTACGATATTACCTGTTGCTTCTGAAACAGTATCCGGAAACTTAAAACCAACTGGGTTCCAATGATCCGTATCCCACTCTTCCAAACCATTTTCCGGAGTCCATTGCAGGGTTCCGTTTTCAGGAATAGCGCCTTCAACACCAGCATCCCAAGCGCCAATTTTGATGGCGTTCAGGAATTTAAAAAAACCGTTTTTATAAATTTCAAACACGTTTGAGCGGTTATCTTCATCGGGTCCGTTGCCCAGGGTAAGCAATAAATCGGTCGAGATCCATTCTTCAGCATTTTGATCTTCAGGAATAATATTGTAAGCGCCCAATACAATTTCCATAAATGATTTGGTAACGGCGCCCTGTCCAATAGTAGTGGAACGGTTACCTTCTAAGAGGTGATCCTGACCTAAAGCCTGGGCAAAGTTAATGTCACGCGAAAGTTTGTTCCGGAGCCATTGGTCGATGGGTTCGCCCAGCTCGTCGAGTTCAGTGGTTGACTTGTATTTTTCGGCGTACAGGCCGTAATACTCACGCCAAAGGGAGTCGATTAACTCCTTCATGCGTGGATCACGCCACATGGATTTTAGTTCGCGGCGACCTCTCATCGGTGTGCCTCCAGTACTTTAAGCGTTAAACTTTGGAGATCTTCTTTGCTGTCGTAGGTAGTGAAATCGCCACTTTCAATGATAACAGGAATCCGTTTTGTTGCATCGTCGGGATCCACCATCCATCGCTCCCGGGCTTCCAGAAAATCACGGATAGTAATCAGTTCGGTTCGGGTTTTAAAGCCGGTGTTTATTTCCCATGAGCGTTGCCCGGTTGCCGATACTGTTTTGATGCTGGCAATATTGCTACCTGATCCAACTGCTACCGGACGGTAAGCGGTTTCCGATTCGGTCTTCACGCCTTCGGTATGTTCGCCGGTTAACCACAGCAAGTCGATTCCCGACAGCGGATTGGTATAAAAAAAAGTAAACGACCGCTCGTAGTATTTATGGTCGACTACGTATGTGCGATGCTCCGAAACGGTTCCACCAGCGTCGGTCACCCAAAATTCGTAATTATCAACGGTTGACATCTCAATTGTATAGCTCCAGAAGTAAGGCGAAAATACGAACCCAACCAGAGCGGTAATGTCCCAAATGGTATGGTTCTGGGTAATTGTAACCGGATCGGTTTCTGGATCAATAAAATTCACTTTTAAGTGAATGGTGACATCGTGTGAACCTGTCCAGCGGCTTTGATACCATAACATAGGGTAATGAACCGGTGAAACTCGCTGCGGATTGGGCTGATGGGTCAGGAATTTGCCTCCCTGAATAAATTCGGAATCGAATGTTTTGGCAGCGTCGTTAAGTAAACCTAATTCGTGAGCGCGTAACCGGCCCTTAATTACTTTGAATGCATTTTCGGCAGGCGTTGTCCATTCTTCCTGACGGTCGCCATTGGCATCGGTCCATACTTCACCAAGTTCGATGGTAATTTTGCGGGTAACGTCGTTTTCAATAACTGCACCAGTATGAGGATAAGTAAATAAATATTGAGCCGGAAAATCGACCAGTCCGGAAATGTCGAAAACAGAGACCAGGTTGTTGGGTGCAATTTCTTCGATGTATGGTGAGCCTTGCAATTCAACGTTTCCCATTGATTTGCAGGTAACTTTTAGCGCTAATTTATGGTTGAGCCGCGTGGCTGAAGCGGTCAGGGTGATTTGTATCGGGTTACCTGTTAAAAAATTGGCTCCTGTTATGGTATGGGTAACGCTCATTTGATTTGTGTGTTATAAATTATGAATGAAAGATATTGCTGTTCTGCATCTGCTGAAAGGACAGGTTTAGCCTTTCAGCCCACCTTTAGTCACTTTATTATATAGGTTTTGGCGGCGCTCGAGCAGTTCGATGGAGATAGCGGGATCCCAGGAGAGAAGCCGTTCGATGGCGTATGTAAGTTTTAGCGCATCTGACGCAGATAATCCGCCTTCGACTGCTGCGCGCTCAGGCAGCGAACCGGCTGATGAGCTTGCTGAAGCAAACCCTCCGGCTTGCATACCAGTTGCGCCCATGCCCATTGATGCCATTACTGCAGGAAGATTTAGAGTTGCAGCTTTACCCTGCTTTTGTGCCAGATCGATTATTTGATAAACCTTACGGATGGATGGATTACGGACTGTAGAAGCAGAGCCAATAAACTCGTTGGCATGGTATGTACCCATTGGCGTGGAGTCGGAAGCAGATGTTTCGGCAAAACCACCGGATTGTTTGGAACCTGATTTTTTTGTCAATGCGCCTCTTACTCCTTGGTAGGCTGCTTCCATTGCTGCAATGGCTGCAACTGCTGCTGCAACTTTCCAGAAACGACCAGTAGCGGCTCCCAATGCTGCATCAATCATAACCTCTGCTTGTTTGACCAATAAAAATTGGTGAAGCGCATCCAACGACATTACTAAAGCCGCTTTCAGATAGTCTTCCATTGTCGCCTTCTGGTCGCTTAATAGATCGCCAAATGTTTGACCCATTGCAGAGGCGAAATCAAGATATTTTTGTTTGCGCTGCTCCAATGATTTTGCTTCATCATCTTTCAGTTTGTTCAATAAATAGATAGACTCATTTGTTCTCTTAATTAATTCATCTAATGCCTGATCTTGAATCTTCGCTTCTTCAGCCTGAGCGGAGTCATTTTCTTTGTAAAAGTCAGACATCGTTTTTGCAAATTCAGAATTTGCATTTTTTTGAGCTTCAATACGTTTCTGGTTTATCTGGTTGTCGACTTCTACAGTACTTTGTCCGTATTGCTCTAGCAATGCTTTTTTCAGGATCAGATAGGCCTGTTCTGCAGCTAACTGTTCTGCCTGAAACTTTTGTTCTGACATGCCCTCATTGACGTACTGATCGGTCAGTTTCGAAAGTCGTTCATTATTGGCCTTATCCAGTATTTGAATAGCTTTATCGGATGCATCCTTTCTTGCAGCGATTTCTTCAGCGATGATTGCTTGTTTTTCAGAGGATGAAGCTTTTTGCAAACGACGAGTTTCTTTCTCAAATTCGGCATCCTTATCAAACTCTTCTGCTTTCATTTTTTGCAATGCCTGAAATGCTTCTTCGTTTTTATTTTCGAATTCAGCAAATGCAGCGTCTTTTTCCATTGCCGAAGCCAACTGTTTATCATCTATATCTAACCATTGTTTGAGTTGAGCTTCTTTTTGAGCCATGGTCAGCTTACTGTTATTAATCTTTGATGCCAGATTGGAAACTTCGGCTGCAGTACGTTCTTTCAAAAATCCTTTTTCAATGGCGTTAAATTCAATTTCTTTAGCCATTGCCTGATCAATCAGATCGCTTTTTTCCTTGGAAGTTTTATTGGCATCTTTCGATGTATTCTTTAACTTTTCAATTTCAGCCCTCAATTTTGACATGCGAGGCTGAGCTGCAGCTTCACGATCGGCAATGTCATCCATTATTTTTGCATAGTTCCAACCAGCATTGGTAACATCAACTATTGCTTTACCGATACCTCCAAATGCATTTTTTGCATTCGCTTTTACTCCTTCCCAATCGAATGTCACTATCGACCAAAGCATTTTATAATAACTCATTGCCCGGTCGATCAGGATATCCATGATATTCGAAATGGCCTTAAACGTTCCTTCCATGGCCACTGCTCCCGAGTCGGTGCTGGTAAAGGCCTTATAAAGCAACATCAGTCCACCGACTATAACGGCAATTGTTGCACCGATCGGATTGGCAACCAATGCCCATAGCGCTTTACCCGTACCCTGAATACCCTGAATAACTGCTCCGATTGGACCAGGTATTGAAGTTAGACTGGTACCTAGGCGACCAATAAAACCTGATGTAGTTCCAATTGTCCCGCGTACCGTTGACATTTGCCGCTCGGTGGCTACCAACTGGGTATTGAGTTGCTCCCATCTGACCGGATCGGCACTTTGGTTCATGCTGCTCAATTCGCGTCGAAGATTCAAAGCCTGAACTTTGAGTTGCTTCATTGACATGTCGGATAATCCGATTGTCTTCCGGAGCGCATCCATTTGCGAATTATTGGTTTTTATCTCCTTGCTATTTTCGGCAATGGCAGCTGTTACCTTTTTGTATTCTTCGCTGCTCTCTTTACCCAGTGCTTTGAGTTTTGCCTGCGATATGCGAAGCCTGTCGTTTTCGTTGGATAACGTTGATGTTTTCTGAGCCAGATCGCTTAACGATTTCTGGGCTTCGTTAGATCCAATTTGCACTTCGGCACCGATGATGTCTTTTTTTAAGCTCATTGTTCAAGGGGTTTTTTATATGATTCGCGTATCATGTCGAATATTTCTGTCTGAACTTTTTGAGTCAAACCATAGCGGAGAGTTCCAAAGATGTAGCCATATACATAGCCCCAAAGCGGCTTATTGTAAACAGGACCATACACTCTCTTTTTCTTTCCTAATGCTGTTATTTTAATATCTAGGAAACGAAGATCGAGCAGGTAATCGAGCTGTAAAACGGCACCATCGCCCATATTCATTACCCTGAATGATTGGTTCATCAGGGAGTCGACAATATGCCCGGTGCGATAGTTGTAAAAAGCATCGACACGATCGGCCTGCTCGCTCATAATTTTGGGAGCTGCATTGCGCAATACCTGTGCAGTGAATTCGGAATAGAGTTGACCTCGTATAAATTTATCGGAAATCATGGATCCAGTTATTTACTGAATCAAAGATCGGATGCGGATAGATTTGGCGAAAGGACATAAAAAAAGCAGCCCGAAAGCTGCTTTAAAATTATGAGTTATGAATTATGAGTTGCGGATGATCATCCAGGTTAGTTGAAATGTCATTTTACCGGGAGCCGGAGCGTAGTGATAACCTGCAGCGGATAGGGCATCGAATATTTGTTCGTCGTTGACTTTTGCACCGGGATGAAACTGATTAAGCGCTTCAACAATTTCGGAAGTACTTAAAAAGTCGGTAGCATGGGAAATATCAGTTGCAGGAGCATACCAGTTCGCAAACTGGCTGATGATTTGGGTTAAAAATTCAGATTCTTCCATTATGGTTTTTTAAGCTTTTCCATATAATCGCGCAAATTAGATAAATCGGCCATGGCTCGTGCGGCTTTAATTTGGTCAATATCGCGGCTAAGCATGTGAAATATGCCACCAATAAAGCAAACGATATCAGCTAAAGTATCACGATCTGCTTGTATCTCGTCGTTATCGTTGTTTTGCATTTTACGAATGTAGTCTAATAATTCAGTAGTTAAAATTGCCCCTTCAATTTCAATGTTGGTTTTTACTTCTTGATTTTTCATACTTTTGAAGTGTTAAAAGTTGTTTTAATGAATCCTCCGGCCAGTGCTGCAAACACTGGAGCACCGGGGGATTGTTTTTTTTACATGGTTAATTGCAATAGTTTGGTATCTAAATCTGCCAATTGTTTTTCATACTCTTTTATTTTCAATTTAATTGTTTCGCGGCGGTAACCTGCCGGCAGCGGGTTTTCTTTCTCCAGTACCCTACGGCAACTATATACCAGAGTCGTTCGGTTTTTATGGAGTTTCCACATCAGTTGTTTGCGTTTATGTGTAAGCTCATCGGTTGTAAGCGCTGAGCTTTCTGCAATAGCCACCATTTTTTCTATTTCATCAATTGGGTAGTGTATGGGTTCAATAAGGCTTAACCTAACTTCGGCCCATTCGATTGGATTCGTATTGATGCAAAGATTTTTGAACCCGTTTTGCTCCGACATGTAGGCTTTTAACTGACGCTGAAGATCGAGCGCCCTGTTAATGTTTATGGTAAAATTTACCAAATCTTCGAGTTGCTGATTACGGGCTTCGCTGCCATTGAATAAATAATCGAATACTGCAACTTGGTACTGCATGAATAATTCCTGTAACTCGATGCGCACAATCTGCACATTTACCATCTGAATCCAACGTAAAAACGCCTTTTTTCCTACACATAACCGCAATCTTTTATCACCAAAAAGCAACTCGTCGTACTTTTTTGTGCTGTCACTTTGGCAAATAATGTCTTTTGAAATGGCTCTTTGTTGATTTCTAAAGCTTATTCCAAAAAAATCACAAACTGGTTCAATAAAGATTCCATCATCTTTGCTTTTTAAAATTGTCGTGTTCAATGCTAATTCTAAATTTTTATCCATGACTTAAATTTTTTGTTTGTACAAATTTAAGTAATAATATATTATAATATCAAATATTATTTAATATTTATTTTTAAGAATTAAATATATTTTTACCTTTGCTAATACATTATAATATAAAGGCAATGACTAAAACGATTAAATCAATTACGGTTGATGATGACATTTGGGAAAAGGCGAAGATTCAAGCAGAGAAAGAGAATCGCACACTAAGCAATTTCATTGCAACGATCTTAAAGACGTACCTTGATAAAAAGGAAAAAGAAAACCCAGCCGAATAGCTGGGTTTTCTGTTGGGTATAAAGTGAGAATTATCACTTTATTTTTTTGTTATCCAAATTTTGGATTTAATGTATACTTCTACATCTCCATTTGCATTTACTTTCTTATCGTTTCTTTTGATATATGTCTCAAGCCTAACTAACTCAGATAAGCTTTCCCAATCGTAGCGATAAAAAGTAGCCTTCTCTAAATGTGAAAATTTATTCCCTTCAGTATTTTGCGGCAATAAACCTAAATTTTGATCGAAAGCACCTTTAATTTTATTAGCTGCCTGAACTGGCTCTGAATATATTGTATCATTTCCATTAATGTTAGCCGCTAAAATTTCATAAAATATTGTTCCTGTGTTATCTTTTTCAGGTCCTTTAACTATAAATGTCTTAGATAAACTTTTAATTGCTGAATCTGAATTTAAAATTGGTTTTGAACAAGCAAATAAACAAAGAATTAAAAGCGATAATAATAGTTTTTTCATTGGATTGATTATTGGTTTATCCCTGCAAGTTAAGCCAATTGAACGAAAGAAAAAAACGGAGATTTGCGAAAAGTGAAGACCCCAGCAGCAGGTCGCCAAACCACTCAAGGAAATACCGAAGTATTCCAAAAGATGCCACTGGGGAGAATCTTTACTTTTGGAATTCGGTAATTATTTATAAGAGTGTGTTTGGCATTTCAAAGGTAGAAAGAAAAAGGGAAACAACGATACGACCTGATTTAAATGGATACTTCTTTCCTCTTAAAGACAAAATATTCCAGAGTTTCAATATAGGTCGAAACGTATTCCCAACCATTTTTATCCATATAATTCAGAATTGAAGCTTCGTTCTTAAACTTCAGTTTTTTGCCACTTATTTCATCATAGAAATCAAATGTTTCTTCGTTGGACTGAATCTGTAAAACGGATGGAGAAAGATGTGATGTTATTACAATACAATATTTTCCGGATAAATTTTTTAACTCACCAACCTCTCCTGAAGTTTGGTTTTTTACTTTTTGTGCAAAAGTTATTGTCGGTAATAACAATAACAGCATAAGTAGTTTTTTCATTGATTTAATTTTGGTTTAACATACTGCAATATAAACCAATTTTATACCATATCAATACCCGTTTTAGAAAACATCATGGAGAATCCGGTGGCGTTCTGCAGTTCGCGGGCATACCATGGATTTATCTTGTGCGGAAAGCTGATTTGTTTTACAAATGGATGGTACTTCGAATCCTGAATCATTTGTTCGCGAACCTTACGCGTTAAATTCAGTAATTCATCTTGAATCAACAGTATTTCTGCCATATCGTATTTATCCGGATCAATTTTGCGGGCAATGATGATCCCAAACTCAATCTCATCATTCAGACGCATCACCTGGTCCTGTGAGCACGATAACTGTCCATAATCCAACAGCATAAATATACCTGCAGTATCTTCAATGCTTTTCTTCAACTTATCTTCGTTTGCCGAAAATAGTAAATTTCGAATTTCGGGAATAAGTGAATGCGTTTCAAGCGCAATAAGTTCGTTGTTTAGATCAGTATAACCGGTAATGTCGGTTTTGCCAGTACGGAACATGGAAGAAATTACCCCATCGAGTCTCGGGAATTTGGCGAAGTACAAAAAGGCTTCGCGCAATATGCTTGGATGTAGTTGAATGCTCATATAATTTGATTGATTTTTGAAATGGTTAATCCGGTTAGTTCAGCAATTTTATCGATGCCATTTCCCTGTTTGTGCAGACTAACCACATTGTTGACCAGATCGGAATACATGATCTCGAAGAATTTAACCAGGTTGCTGTTATCGATATCGGCATAACCCGATTTAATGAGCGAATGGGCCACGGTACCCAATCCAAGGGTGTGCTTTGGTTTGGTTGTTTGTGCCGGATCGGGAGCGCTAAATAGGATGGAGTATTTTGTCCTGGTGGTGAGAAATGTCTGGATGGCATTGAAATTGATGAAAATAGCATTCTTCGTTTCCATATCGAGCCAACCGAGTGTTTTGGCTACCTGCCCGGCTTCGAGTGTGCTGTAATATTTGCTTTTCCCTGAATACAAAATGGCAACCAACATGTTGATCAATGATTCTTTGCCGGTTTCCTGAATCTCGAGCGCCACCATTTGAGCATTGATGAACTGTGACGTGGTGAGCGACGTGGTCAGGATGTTGTCGTCTATATCGAAAGTATAACCTTTAAAAATGTGGCGACGGCGCCCAATGACCGGGATCAGGTTTTTAGCGAATACAATGTCGGGAATAATGGTTTTAGCCGATTTTGCAGCCCAACGCATTTCCGGTGTTTCTTCCAATTCTTCGGGAAGGTATCGCTCCAGCTTTTCTCGGATCTCCTTTTTAAGCTTACCGAACGATTTGGCATTTTCGTACTCGACGCGCAACATGAAGTTCATCTGGTGAGCAATCCGGAGAATGTTTTCAGCCTGCTGGTCCGTAACTTCCTGTTTGGGATGTAGCCTTATTTTTTCGCCTGATAAAAGTAAAAATGTCAGCATGCGAAGCTGGCTCAAGGTGATGTCTCGCGACATAAACTGAGCAATATATCCAAGTTCATGCTTGAATTCATCAGCTGTCAGTTCTTCCCAGCTGTTTTTTAGCTGATAGGTATTTCCGCTGCTAAAAGGAATTTTTATCATGGCATGTAAAATTTGTCGTTATCGGTCAGGGTACTTTCGGGCATAATGTATGTTCCTGAATTTCGTGGAGCGTTGTTGGCTTCTTCGATTTTCAGAAAATATTGAGCGGCCTTATTGCGGAAGAATGCAGAAAGTGTGGTTTTAATTTCAGTTTCTTTTCCGTTTTTGGCATTGATTTCTTTTACAATGTCGTTACGGATTCCGCGTGGAAGCTCTGTGTAATCGAGCTGCTTACAGGCACGTGAAAGTGTTTCGTAAACAAGTGCCTTGCCAATTAACCACTTCATGTTCGAATCGGTAATTTCAGGAAAAGCTTTTAGTCTGGAATTGATTTCTTCGTTCTGAACTTCTTCGATGATGAATACCACGTTGTTGAAGAAATAAAATGAATCGACAGCTCCATAAAACCGCTTAAATTCTTTAGCATTTTTAACGAACAGGGTTTGACGCAGCTTGAACTGATCGGTATCGGCATAATCTGTAAAATCATCCGTATTCGACTCCAGGTGATTGAGCAGGAAGTTTAATTCGGTCCATGCATTCTCCAGGTAAGTTTCAATTTGTTGATCTTCCTGATATCGATACAGGTTGTTTTGAGTATTGTTTCGCTGCGATGCCTCGAAGATTAAATAAGGAATAGCGATAAGATTTGCCAATGCCGCACGTAAAAAACCAACTGCAATCCCATTTTTTGTGGTTTTGTCAAAGTCTGCGTCGGCATAATATGTTTTCAGCTGATCGTAAGTTTCCTGACCAATCAGGTTGACTAGTTTTTGATATTGTGGCCGGTAATGTGACTCAAAGTCATCAATGCGCCCATCGGTTGGCATTTGTGGGGCAAACTCGCGGAGGTCGGAAGGGTATGAGAAGAAATCAGTTATCATTTTTTCAGGATATTAAGAATTTCGGCCATTGTTGCATCTGTTTTATCCAGGCGTTTATTTACCTGCTCGGTAGATTTGTTTTGTTGGTTCTGCAGTCGATCGTTTGGAGAAATATCTTGCTGTTGCGATGGAACATCAGTATAAAGACCAAGGCGATATCCCTGTTTGTATAAAGCAGGGAAATTGATGCTTAAAGCTTCGTTCAATGCAGAGCAGCATACACGTTCGGCTGTTGGAAGATTGGCATACAGGTAAAGGATATAATTGTAATAAGCATCAGATCCTGACTTGCTGATTACTCCATCCTTTGATATGTTTGAAATGCTGGAGTCGATCCCGATCGAGCTGGTGATGACTTCATCAGCACGTTTATCGTAATCGTTCAACGCGGTGATGTATTCTCTGTATTTCATGTCAATCGGAACAATTTCCCATCCAACCGAATCGCCTTTATCGGTCGTATATTTGAATGAAGTATAGGTTTTGCCCTGATTTTTTACCCCGGAAAGGAACGAGGTTAGTTTGCGCATTTCAGCTTTTATGTAAGCATCAAGCAGGCCTTCGTGATATTCGGTACCCACTTCAATTCCATTAGGCTTCATCAATTCTTTTTCTGCAGTCTCGAGTTCTAAATTCGTGTCGCAGTAACCTCGAATTTTATTCTCAACGTATTCAACCCATTGATTCGGAATGATGACATGCACTTTTGCAGATAGTGAATTTTCGAGGTATGAGTTAATGTATAGGGGATTGCGATTGGTGGCGATCAACCAGTCTTTAATTCCAAAATAGAACTTATTTGTGCCATATATTTCGCCCGGATTGTGGTGTTTGTGGTAGCTTATTGCAACTTCAAAATCCATCACCTTATTTTGCCTGAAGCGTGGATAAACCTGCATTGATCTTTCTAATGCAGCTCCCCAGTTACCAAGAACAACCTGGTCAAAGTCTTTATCTTCGCAATTTCGGGTAAATGGATCAATTTGTTTAGTTGTAGCTAAACGACCTCTGAAATTTTCAACATGCTCCAATCCGGCAACAGGCATCATACCTAAACGCTTACCACGCAGAAAGCGCCATTTGGTCCAATAGTCCTCAAAGTAATAGGTATCTTTAATGACCTTATCGATGTATTGTTCAGGGCTATCGTTCAATCCAAGACGTTGCCAGTCGCCCAGCCAATTCTCAATTGATTCATTGTTTTGCCAATCACGATGCAGCTTCTTATCTTCGAATACCTGTTGGTAAACGAATAAGCCCTTACCATAGAGTAACCGATACTGTTTGTCTATCAATTCAGGAAGTATCCTGTTGGTAGAAAACATCATCTTGATCTCGTCAGGCAGCAGATTGTTTGCACCTTTTGCCAATACCTTACTACCATTAACGCTGAACAGTAATGGGCTTGGTAGTCCAGATGCCTGATTCATATCTATAGAGTCGAAACTGGTATCGATAGCCGAGGGTGTACCTTCACCCAATTGAAATGACATTAACGATCCATTGTTATTGTACCAGCCTAATCGGCCACCTCTGCTGTAGTCTTCCATGGTTATGTCCAGTTTACTTTGCGCATTTGATAATTGTCTGATGAGAAAGCGATGAAGCGAATCAATATGCGATAGCAAGTCTTTGGGTTGCCATCCTTATCGCTGAACAGAAAGAAGTTCTCTGAGTCACGAGAGAACTGATCCTCCGGAAGCTGAGTACGAACCTTACATTCTTTAATAACCCTGAGTTCAGCCTTGGCCACGCTCTTTGTAGAGTTATATGGGAAGAATGCGATGTTGAACTTTCCATCCGGAAGTTTGGATATTTCTTTTGCCAACTCAAGCGCATCGACGCCTCTCATTTCTTTCATGATTCGAATGTCGTTACACCATCGAAAAGCAGAAAGGACAAATTGAAATGCAGAAACATTATTGATTCTTTTATATATTTTTTCCTTTCGAATGCACCAAAGCACAGACCAGCGCACCAACGCGCTGAAACCCGCACCACCAAAGGGCTTGTCATATTTCCCGAAAAATAGGGGTTTTGCGATGCGAAACAGGAATTTAGCGGTGCGTACTTAAGCCAGTCGCTTCGCAACAATTTGCTTTGAAATTTTTTGAAAAAATCTCTGAAAATCAGGCGGTAAAAGTTTGATTTTATATCAGATCATTCGCTTTTCTATACTTTTTGAGCGATTATTGGCAAAAAAAATACATTACGTGCTCAAATTATCTGGCATGACTTGCTGGCGTTTCATGTTTGATGGTAGGAAATTTGAGAACAAACCATAAAGGCCATAAGTCATGGCGCTGGGGAGCTGAGTTGTGAGCCCGGCCTGATAGGGTAGTGCCACTTTCACCTCACTTGTTTTGTCCAATTCGATCTTTCCATCCGTATTTTTGAGTGGTGACAGGTGTATTGCTGATACCAGGTTCGGGCATTCATTCTCACAGATGCGAATGCGCGGAGTATTGCGCTGCTCTTCTCCGAATAAAATCAGGCCAAGCTTATAATGTTCATAGTAAAAGATCGTTCGTTGCTTCTCATTCTGAAGCCGAACCTTAAAGCCAAGCGCCTCCAGTTCCTGCTTTAATTGCTTTGCATCTGTTGTAATTTTCTGCTGGATCTCGCGTCGTTTGTTCCCTGCCCGGTCGTAGAATAGTTCAATGCGATGGCAGCTGCTTTCATCGTAGAAAAACGCATGAATAAGCCGTGCCATATCGCTTTGTTCTTTCGGATGCCACACGTAAAACTCTTTAATGATGCGCAGTTCGTTGGCTCTTTTGTTGAATTGCCCCACGATTACACTGCTAAAATGCCCGGGATCGTACATCAAAATCAGTGGTTCCTTCGGGTTAAAGTACTTCAGGTAACCGGCAGTAAGCTTAAAAGTGTCTTTTAAATCAAACTGAAGTATTGAATTATACTTGTAACTATCAGAAAAGCAGTGTTTTGATTTCTTGAAATTTCCAAAGAACATGTTAACGATCTGCTTTGGAGCGATGTTGCAAATGGCTGTCAGGAATTCATCCAGCGTCAGGGAGTCGAACTGAGTTTTAAAGAAGTTCACTCCTAAAATATCCTTATTAACAAACGAGCTGGCCGTGATGTAATACGTGCAGGCCTTGCGCTGATCGCGGATGATAGGCTCCCACATTTTAATGATGTGCTCGCGCTTCCAGATTTCTTTCTTCAGGTAATTGATCCGGTCGAGCTCTTTTGTTTGCCTGAGTTCATATTCAAAGTACATCATTTCAACTGTTGCATCGTTCAGGTGTTTGGCAGATGTGGCCAGTTCGTTGATTAGATCCTTATTCATGTTCTTTTCAAACTCTTCAAACCAGTTGTCTTCGCCCAAATCTACGCGGGCAGTATCTGATATTCCGGTGATGCCCTGATAGTATGGGCTTTTACGGTTCTGAATTGAGCCACCACGTAAGCCAGGGAAAATGCGGGTCTTTACTTTTTCGCCTTTGTTGTGCTTCATTTCCTCGATGAAGGCATGAACACCAGAGCGACCGGCCATCGAATCGGGCTGATCGGATGCCACCAACTGGAAGTGATGCCCGGTGCGGATAACGATCGAGTGTTTGGGATAGGCCACTTCGTATAATGGTTTTTTGAAGTGTGCCGGTAACTTCGTTGCGCCAACAACATAGTCGATACCTTCCTTAAACATGGGTTCCTGCTTTTCGCCAACAGGCTTTTTGAATCCTGCCAGTATTGCCGGGACCATGTTGATCATCGCTGCAGTATAGGTTTTATGAATCAGAAACGACAATTCGCCTGGCATGGAGAATGCCACCCGGAGCAGGCGAGGAATGAGTAAGCCTTCTGTTTTACCACCGGCGCGAGCAATGCGGGCAATCAGTATGTTTGGATCGATGAGATTGGCACGTATCTGCATCTTATTCATGTACGAATCTTCGAGTTCTGATATCTTATTCTGGTCCATTGTTGTCGATTTCTTCAATTATTTTGGCATCCTCAATTCCGGCATCATAAAGCAGTTTTCGTTTATCCGATTTGTCAACTGGGAGCTTAGTAATCAGCTCTAAATAGAACCCGTCGGTATGCTTTTTAGCAATTTCCTTCAGGTTTTTCTTTTCAAATCCGAGCTCTTCAAGGCTCATTTTGTCGCTGATCAGGAATATTGGTGGCTTCATATCGGCCAGCGATAATTCGGCATTTGCTTTTATTCGGTAGTCAGCAGCTTTCTCGTGGAAGATTCCGGCCTCCCGAAGTTTATCCTGGGCAATGGCAAGCTTGGTCAAATCCTCAAACTTATCGGCAGCATCGAGCAGCCAGTACTTATTCGAAACCGTGCAGTCCACATTAAAATACAACTTCGAATCGTTGATGCGCTGTTTGCAGGCCATCAGTCCGAGCGTGATGTTTTGTTTGGCCTTTATCCGCATTTTAAGAAGCTTTGCCGCACGGGTAATGTTTCGCTCCGTTTCCCATATTTCAACTGACCACGACAGCTGTTTAATGATCAGCTGCAGGTCTTCCGGTATGGCCTTCGACATTCCGGTTTCCATGAAGTGCTCAATGATATCCGGATGCAGCGATTCTATTCTGGCTAAGTAGTTCATATTCCAAAGAGTTCTTTTTTGAGACGTGATATTTTGGTCTTTTCCTGTCGTTCCTGAAGCTGAATGATCGCCATGATGTCGCCTTTTTCTGACTGTTTGGTCAGCTCAGCATCAATATTGTAGTCGCCAAACAGTACTCCCTGATCGTAAAACTTCCGGATCTCGCTGTCTTCGTCCTGAAACTCTACCAAAAAACGTTGGGAATCTTCCGAAGACAATCCAAGTATCTTGCAAATTTGCTCCGGTTCATACTTCAGCGCACCGTAATTCCTAATTTTTATGAGGCTACTTTGGTCCATAGTTGATCTTTAATTTCGTTCCACTGATATTCCTTACCATCCCGGATCAGCCGAATATCCTCGCTGTTTTTGTAGTTAAAATACCGGCGCACATCCTGATCCACATAAACCGGATCCAGTTCCATAGCGAAGCAGATGCGTTCGGTTTGTTCGCAGGCCATAATCGTTGCTCCGGATCCTGAGAAGAAGTCAGCCACGATCTGTCCGGGCTTAGAACTGTTCTGCACCAGGTATGCAATCAACCCCACCGGCTTCATGGTTGGATGGATATCGTTTCGAACGGGTCTGTCGTATTCAATAATGGTCGATTGTTTCCGGTCAGAATACCAGGAGTGAGATCCGGTAGGTTTCCATCCGTAAAGTATCGGTTCGTGCTTCCAGTGGTAATCCTGACGGCCCATTATAAAAGCCTGCTTCAACCAGATCAGGCATTGAGCCATTTTAAACTGAACATCGAGCAGCGCCTGCCTAAAACTGTGCCCTTCGGTATCGGCATGGAAGATATAATACGAAGCACCATCAGCCATCGCGCGGTACATGTTGCGGTAAAAGTCGAACAGGAACTGGTAAAACTGACTACCGGTCATGTTGTCGTTCTTAATTTTCAGGGCATCCTTGGTTTTGCCTTCGTAGTTCACATTGTATGGCGGGTATGTTACTGTCAGATTAGCAAGTTTTCCAGCCATCAACCGCTTAACGTCGCTCCAAACAGTACTACTGCCACACATCAGCCGATGTTTGCCCAGTAACCAGATATCACCCTCGCGTGAGAAGATATTCTGCTCATCCAGTTCCGGAGCTTCGTCTTCCTCAATTTCTTTGTATTCCGTAGTAATAGAAGCATGTTCTTTCTCAAATCCGAATGCTTCTTCACCAAAATTAAGGTTGAATCGCTGTAGAGTATCCATGCCGATATCATACTTTTCAAACAACTGTGTGTCCGGATTCTTTTTGGCAAACTCCGAGTTATAGGCGGCGATTTCTTCTACGGCCTCGCGCTTGTCTTTTGCCTGAATGGGTTCGTAAGGAATAGCCGGAATATTAAATCCATTTTTTCGGAGAGTTATCAGTGCCGATTTTCGCTGATGGGCGTCAATGATCCACAACTTTCCGTCTGGATCCTGCCAGGCTTTGAATGCATACTTGAATCCCCGGGTGATGATTAGCATCTGGAGCTTCAGGTTTTTGTCGGCATCGTAAATTTTAAAGTCTTCCTGCAGGTCGTTGAACTGGTCCACTTCTGCAGTGGGTAAATTACCCAAGTTATACACGGTGATCTCGTTCATTTTTTGTTTTCCTCCAACACTTCGCGCATGATTGTTTCGCGCTCTTTGTGCTTTTTTAAATTTTCACTGTCTTTTTCGTGTTGGTTTGGCGACCTTTTCTCGTTGTTGAGAAAACTTTGGTATCGGCTTACATTGTTTGCCGTATTGGTAAATTCTGCCAGAAAGCCAGATGTATCTTCCTTTAAAAGTTCCTGATACTTATTTCTGATGCTTTGGTGAACGATAAGCGGGTGTTTATTTTTCCACTTTCCTTTATCGTTAAAGTATCGGAGCTCATTAAAGGCCAGTATATTTCGGTTTTTAAGTTCTGCCAGATTAATAATCCGTTGTTCGGTGGGGTCTTTATCAACGACCGCATCAATTTCCTTCATTTTCCGATAGGTATTGACACGGTCGTTGTATAGAATTACAGCCCTTTGCACGTCCGGATCGGCTAGGTTATCCCATTTAATGTTGGGATATTCCTCTTCCTTCTGAACTATTCCGGATCCGGAGTGGCTTCGCTTTTTTTTTCTTCCTCCAGTTCCTCTTCCAGAAGTTCTTTTTCGGCTTCAGCATCTTCCAACTGCTCCTGAAGATTTTCATTTTCTTCAGTTAGTTCGTTCACAATTTCCAAATGCGCTTCAACCGGAATCATTTCTTCGCCCGATCCTTCCGAAACTTTGGGCAGGTTTAACCGGTAAGCATCCAGCAACGGAAGAAGTGTTTCTTTTTTGAAATTGATTGGAGTAAGTCCAATAATCCGGGCAATTTTAGCCAGTTCTGGTTGTGTTGTGGCACTTAAATCCAATGCAATAAGGCTTTTTTCGGTTTCTTTTTTGCGGATGTCAACCATTGCTGCCGACAAATAACCCTTATAAGCCGAAACATTGTTTTTCTGATCATCGGTCAGCTCAATACCTTCCGCTTCGAGTTTATCCATCAATTCGCAAACCGTATCGTCGGCCAACTTTAGTGTTTCAATGGTTTCAGGAACCTGGGCAGTGATTAACGATACCAATTTTTCAATAAGTTCGTTATTTTTTGATGCCGGTTTGCGGTAGCTTTTAATTTCTTCAACTGTCGCCACATCGAGCAGCGTCCAAAGTATCTCGCGCTGGGCTTTGGCCTGGTCAACAACACCCATTTTTAAAATGATGGCATCAGGTGCTTTTTTCGTGAGGAGTTCGCGATCACAACATAAATGTTCTGGATTCTGTAAGTCTTGGTAGGCTTTTTTCTTTTCACTAAAATTCATGATATCAGATTTAGAGTTAAAAATTCAATCGAATGATCAAATATATTTTGCATTGCAAAAAACCGAAAGGACATAAAAAAGCCCAGGCTCTAAATAGAGTTACTGGGCTTCATTGAAATATCAGAAAGTAGTAAAAAAAGGTCTCTTTACGTGCGACTGGTTTCAACCAATGTTGCGTCGTCCAAAACTTGCAAGGTTATGGAAGTTCCCGGACTAGCGGTCCATGTTTCACCAGCGCGAAGTACAAATACAGCACTGTCCGGAATAGTTGGAGCAATACCCGAGGCTGGTGCCAAAATGGTAATATACCTGCCATGATCAGCTTCAGTAATTCCGTCAACGGTTGCAATTGCAGCAGCTCCTGCCGTTAGCTGGTAGCTTGCCGAGGCGCCAATCGGAATTTCGGTTAATCCGGTACCAACAACAGTTGGAGCAGCAGCAGTAATGTCGCCCACATATTTCAGTGGTTGGCGCCAGTGCGTGTTACCAAATTCCAGACTGATGTATTTACCATCGCCATCCTGTTTAACCTCAAATTTCTTCAGTATAATCGGCTTGCAGAATGTGCCCACAAGTTCCTTATCAGAAGTTTCGCAGATTGCCCATACCAGAACAAAACCTTTTCCGGTATATTCTTCCACAAAATTTAGCGCCGCATCAGTGTATTTGATAATTATCGGAATTGTTTTGCCAAACGTAGGCGTTATCTCTCCGCTCTCACCGGTTCCGGTGTATTTAATAGAGTTTTCAACGCCTTCAAAATAATGCCAGTATTCTCCCGCCTTTAATGGTACCGTCGCTAATTGTCGCGATGCGTTGGGCAAAGGAAATGCGATCGAATCATCTATCTGATCCCTCGCAACCAGCCACAGTCTAAAGCCTATCTGATTGGCAGCCGTATCTCGCGACGATGGTTGTGCAAGGTTTCCCACATTGGCCATAGTCAGTAAAATAAGCATTCCCATGCCCATTTCAACTGTTGGCTTTACTGTGGTAGGATCTGAAACAACCTGAAAGGCCGAAACAGAAAAAAACAGCAGCATAGCAAAGGTGAACATCCGAAGAAGTAACCCGAACTTGCTTTGGTTAATTTTCCTGACCGAGTAGGCCAGTTGTCGTTTATTGTATTTCATATCGAAATCAATTTTTAAGAGTGAATAAAAGGGGTTCTGAGAACTCAGAACCCCGATAGATTATGAGCGGGCCTCTGGTAAGGTAGGCTGAACCAAAGCGTTCACCGAACGAACACCACCCACGCAACGTTCCAGTTCGCGGTAAGCATCACCGGCGTTGTTCAAAATTACCATCAGGTAATCGCCAACTGCTGTTGGAGTCCATGCAGCGGTAAGGTTTGCAAACTTGGCGGCTTTTTCAATGATCTGTGGTTGAGTTACCCCACCGCATTCAATGATATAAACCTGACCAGCTTTCGCGTTGGCAATGTCGGTAATTTTCTTTCCGGCAGTGGTATTGTTCTGGGTTGTAAACCAGAAGTTGGTAGCTCCGGCCAAAGTAACCGAGTCATCGGCAATCTTCAGCGATGGTTTGTTCATGAAAATCTGCTGCAAATAATAATCGTTTGCAGCGATAGCGGCAGGAGTTGCAAATTTCTTTCCAACAAAAGCAGCTGCAAAGCCTTCTTTCAGGTTCGAACGAATCAAAACATCTTCGAAATCAGGTTGCAAAGTAACATTCATCATTTCGCCCGGAAGATTTTCCAAAGCCTGAAGGTTACCCGGTTTGGTCAGGATAATGAACTGACGGTTTTCCATACTGGAGCACCAGTAAATCGGAATGTTGTAGTCGGGAACTACATTCACGTTTACACCAGCGAAATCAGTTTGTAAACCATACGCTGTGCGCACGTTCTTGATCCACCATGCCTGATGCTCTGCATTCAGCACCAAAGTGAAGTCAGCTTTATCCTGGTCGCCTTTTTTGGAGAACCAGTAGGCAAGGAATGCATTAACGGTGTCGAGCATCGTGGTGCTGTCGTAATCGTCGTAAGCCACATCCGAGAACGGAAGCAGTTTATACTGATGGATGTAACGAATCAAAGTGAAAATTAATCCAGTTGATGCGTTAATAGCAGCTCCTGCAACTCCGGTTTCCGGTTTCACAGCACAGCCCAAAATACGGCGTTTAGTTTGTTCCTGAACAGCTTTCTGGAACAATCCCAACATGAACCATTCGATCATACCCCATTTTACAGCGTCAGAACCTTCAGTATTCAGGTAACCCAAATACGAACGTTCGATGTCTTTCAACGGTTCGAACTGCAATTTGATGGAAACATCGTCCACGTGACCCAGTTCTGCCTGAATTTCAGCAGATCCTTTGAATATCTTACCTTTCTGCCATCCCTGAGAAACTTCACCAAACATGACATTGAAAATGGTATCCATATCCTGTACACCGTAGCGGCGAGGAAAGAAATCATAAACAGTTTTTATTGTCAGAATCTGAGCAATCAAAGCGTCCTGACGACGGATCACATACTGAGCACCAAAAGTGGTGGTTACATCGGCATAATCAACTGAAGTGGCAGCCATCAAACGTTCTGGGTTAAGCAGGTTGTTTGATTTCAGATGTGCATAACGGGCAGCCAATGAAGCGCCAAATGCAGTTGCTTCCTTCTGGAAACTACGTTCATCACCTTCCGATGGGCCATTCAACTTGGCAACGTTCGGATTTACAACAATTTTGTTCCAACGCTTGTCGGTTGCGAACAGATCGTGATCAATACCAAAAGCGTGAGCGTCGGTATGGGCACGTGCAAAACCTTCAATTTTCATCCCGATGGTTTTTGGGTCGTCATTTTCGAGTGTTTTGGAAAGTTTCTCAACCTTTTCGGCTAAGTCCTTATTTCCTTTTTCAAGACCTGCATTTTTCGTTGCTAAATCTTTGATGGCCTGAGCCAGATCAACAGCTTTTCCACCTTTGGCAGAAGCATCTGTTTTTTCGGTGTCGTCATCTTCGGTGTTGTCGTCCGAAGCCATGTCGGCAAGTAATTGCATCGCTGCATCGAGCTGAGCAGCCTTTTGAGCCTGTTTCTGGTCTGCTTCCATATCGGCGAAAAAGTCAGCGCTATGGGTTTCGTTGTAGCTGGCCACAACTTTATCCATATCTTCCTTAGTCATCGTACCTGCTTTTTGTTTTTCAACAAAACCCAGTGCAGTCAAAACAGCCATCAAACGTTCTTTAAATGTTTTCATACTGAAGTGATTGATTTAAAAATGATTAATAAAATTTAAAGCTTTATTTTTTTCGCGTTGCTTGCCAACGTAGGTAATGCCTAGCTGGTAAGCTTCGTTAATTGCTTCCTTAAATGATTTCTGGCCGTCGATTAATCCAAGGTCAGTGGCCTCTTGTGTAGCATAAGTCTCTCCTCTGAAGAGAGGATGATCTTCAGGGAGTGCGCCTGCTTTGGGTCTGGCTTGTCTGACTGCAGCTTCGAACTGCTGTTGGAGCGGATCAAGCTCTTCTTTGATGAATTGTTCTGGTTTTCCATTCGCTAAATCGTTGAATTTTTTGTTTTTTAAATCCGACTTGGTGGCATACTCTTCAATTTTCTTCGCACCCTGGGCTTCATAATAGGGCATGAAGTCGAGAAACGAAACCATGGTTCCGATCGATCCAAGTATTTCGTTCTGAGTAGCGGCATAAATTTTCTTTGATGGAGATATCAGGTAAATGCAGGCGCTTCCACCCACGCGTTCAACAAATGTGATCACTGGCTTAGTCGCTTTCATCAGCGTTTGAAAGGCAACATCAAGAAACCAGGTATCGCCACCGCCCGAGTTGGCATGAATGAAGTGAGCCATGATCATCGGATTGGCTTCGGCTGCTTCCACATCTTCAACAAACTGTTTGGTTGAGAACCACCAGTACGATTCGCCCATGATCATTCCTTTGATCCGGTAATAAGCAATCGCTTCATTGTCGATTTCTTCGTCGGTATAATCAACTGTAAGTGGAATGTTGGTTTCTTCGGCCAGCTTTTCGGCCATTTTCGACGATGTTTCCTGATAGCCGGGCATATCATCATAGAAAAAGCCGTGTTTTTCGGCCAGATATAGTTCGGCCAGAAACTCCTGGCGAGCTTCCGGAGTACAAAAAATACGTCCTGAAGAAATAAATCGGGATATTTCGGATAAAATTAAAGCCTTCGACATGGGAGTGAACATTAATGTTACTCAAATGTGCGAAGGCTTTACAGGCGTGGAAAGGACTAGAGCCGAAAGGCTGTCCATACCATGTCCATTGGCTAGGGAAGTCTGGGTTTGTTAATAAATTCAGGATCAAAAAGACGATTACACATGGTATCCCACTCTTTCTTACTCTCCAAACATTGTACTCTGCAAAAAATTTTACCATATACGATCGTAACTTTTACCGTTGAACAATTATTGAAATTTTTATCAAGAATATATTTTCGACCAACAACGGGAAGTTCACTATCTAAATAAGTGGATTGATGAACAATAGGAATAGCTTCATATTGCTTTGATTCATCAAGCGCTTCTCCAATTATTTGATTTGGTGGGAATATGCCATTTTGAATATAGTTTTTCATTGCAATTCAAATTTTCAACTAAAACAGCGCCGTGGTAGTTTTCCTCGTAAGATCAATGATATCGCTATCAGTATTCGGAGTCAGAGTTACTCTTACTTTCTGATCTTCATTGCCCCAAACTATCGGATTGGCCTGATCATCAAACAGCAAAACAACAACCGGCCTACGACTGGAGTACACTTTGCGCTGATCGTCGCTCAGTTTGTCGGTTACAACCCGTAAATCTTCGGTATAAAACGGACCTGCAGCCGACGATTGTGGTTTTGGATCGAATACCAGGTTGTTGTTAGAAATAATCAAGTCCGGATCGTTTCCCGATTTACTGATTAAGGTAGTTCCGTCGAACGAATCGAAGTCTGTTAAGGGTAAAATTTTGATATAATTCGCTAAATGTTTCATAATTATTTGAGTATCAAATATTTAAATTAAATAGACTTGTATTATACTGCAATAATGAAAGTTAGAGGACAAACGAAGGACAAAAATGCCATAAAAGAAGATGCGATTTTTCTCATTTTTTTACGATTTTCTTGCTTATCCATCGATCTTTTATAAGCACGTTCCAACGAGTTCGATTTTACATGATCTTCCGATAATTCCATCGTTTCGCAAAACAAGTTGATGGCCCGTCGTTTTTCGAGTAACCCTGAATCGCGCATGGTAATAATCCAGTCGTCGAGTTCGTAATAAAACCGGTTCCTGATTTTTGAAGCGATCACCTGCTCCGCTGTTTTCGAAATGTAATTCCGGTACTGGGTATTCACATCTTCGTAATTGGGAAGAATGAACTCAATAAATGAATTCGGCTCGTAGTAAATTTTTGTAGGATGTTCGGGTTGTGTACGAAGTAAGTTTTTGATGAGTAACCCGATGGCATGTTTTTCGGAAGCGAATACCTGGCCTTTTTCGTTGGCTCCAAAAACATGTTTCACAAAATCGGCATACATGGGATGAATTCTAACCTTAACAGTCATTCCATTCATTGGTTTTTTTTGCTAAAGTACTAATCCTGATGAGTTTTTGCAATATTCTAAAGGGTTTATTTATCTATGAATCAAATATTTAGCAAGTAAGACAGGCTATAAAGTATGTTTATTTTCGTGCAATCGTGCAAAAGTACGAAAACAATCTAATCTTTTGATTATCAGTGCTATTACAAAAACAGTGCAGCACAGAGTGCAAATCGTGCAAAATAGTGCAAAAAAAGTGCGCTGTAATTTACTGAACGTCAAACAGTTAAAAAAGTGCGCACGAAAGCACGATTTCTAACCTATTTTATTAATAGTCTCCTTTCCTAAAAAAGGAATAATAAAAGAAAGAATATATATACCAACCCCCTGATTTTGCGCGGCTTCCCCCTTTTTTCCTCTCTGAGATCGGTACTTATGCACCTGATATTAATAAATAGGGAAGGAGGTGCGCAATTTTTGAAAAGTTTAAAATGATAAATAAATAAAGTGATGATAAACAAACATTCAAACCTATACACTTACTTCCTTAAATACTACGACTGCCCAAAATAGAACGGTGTTCCGCTGCGCTGCACGAGTGATTGCACCCATAAATCCCCTGAAGGGGACTTTTAAATACTACGACTGCCCGGTAAATAAAAGGCCATCCTGATTGCTCAGAATGGCCTTAAAAGAAGGTTCGAATTCTCCCTCAAGTTGAACCTACGGAAGCTCAATATAGAATTGACCTCTCTGGATAATGAGTTCCATTCCTTCAATATCTTCTTTGTCGTAATCCATTTCGAGAAGTTCAGTCTTGGTGTATAAGTTTGACGGATCATCATCGCCTTCCCAATATAGGTGCGACTTTGATACTCTTGCTTCACCAAAACCGCTTAAAGTTCTTTCCTGTGCGATTACAATGAAATCTTGTTCTAACTGTTTTTTGCTCAATTTGTCGAGCTTCTTTTTTAAGTCTTTTAGTTTCATAATGATTATTGTTTTAGTTCAAATTGGTCAAATGTCGGTCTATAATTGCGGCACTTCTAAGCATACCGCTTTGAGAGTCTTATCAATAAATTCGAGGGTTAAAACCTCGTATTTATTTTCAAGGTGTGTAATCTGTTTGCCAACGACCATTTCGCTCAGTTCGTCTTTAAACAGATATCGGTCGCGGGTTTTATCCGTCTGGTCATCTCGCTGAAGGATGTAAAATTTAACGGTCATAGCACACATTTGTAAAAGCGTTCGTATTTATCCTTGAATTTGATATTTGTTTCAAGAAGATTCTTAATCGTTTTTTGAGAATGAACCACTGTTGAATGATCTTTTCCATAATATCCTGCAGATGCTACCTGAGATTGCTTTAATGTTATATGTCGATAAACCATCATTACCTGACGAGCTTCAACAACTTCCCGCTTTCTTGTTTTTTTTGTTATCAGTTCGGGTTTAAATCCCCAAATGTCCGCGGCAATTTCATCCGGACTCATTAATCCAGGTATTGCCATCGCATTGGTTATTTTTTTCTCTTTTGTCATGACTTAGAAACCTTTAGATTTTATTAATCGTGTGCTGGTGTGCTTGTGGTACCAAATAACGCATTCTGGACGGGTTTCGATTTTACCCTTTCGCAGAGGATTAGATAAAAGTCGGCCTTATTAACATCGGCCACTTTATCTTTGTACATGTAGAAAAGCTCAGAGCGCAATTCTTCAGGAGATAAACCTGCATCCAACCGGCTGATGTATTCGTTGATCTGATGCAGCAGTATGGGGCGCAAAGCAGCCACCCGAATAATGCCGTGATTCTGGAATACTCCACCTTTATAAATCCGCATCTCCAGTTCTTTTCCAACCGAATACTTCGGACCTTTCAGCCTGATGGTCGTAAAGAAATCACAGCTGCACTTATTGTTCCAGTTCTTTTGAAATTTTAATTGATCCATTATTTTAATTATTTGCGTTAAAAAATGCTTTTGCAAAGCCAACCGGAGTAACACTTCTCAGTTCTTTGGTCCGGTCTGATTTGCCACCGTATAAGCGCCACATCTTCGATCCTTCCAATGCCAAGACTGGCGTTTTATACAATCGTGTGTTAAACTCTCCGTAAAGAGCGGTTTTCTTGGTGTATGGCTCTCCAAAATCACATGGATTAAAATACATCTTTGGATTTCCAACTTCAGGTACCAGGGTGTGGAGTCTTCCGATCGGGTTTTCAATTACCCACCATTCGGGTTGGAATAGTTCAACCAGGAACAGAGTGGCCAGAACAAATCCGATCGACATATCCACCGTGTTTTCAAATTGCACATCCTTACCAAAGTATTGCGCCGGTTGAGTTTCCTTTTCTTTGAACCAACGTGCGCCAGAAACGGCAAAATCGGTACATGGTACAGCTGATAAAATGCCGTGCACCTTCTTTCCTTCCTGATGATAGGAAATTGCTGCCGGAATGGTATCTTCAAAAATATCCTGACCGTGTTTGATGTCAAGCTGAATTACATTGTACCCAGCTTCACTGTAAGGTTTCGACCAGTTTCCTGTATAATCAAAAAGGGAAAGAATAGTTTTCATATACCGCTTTCTCTTATTGTTTGCATTCTAATTTCATAAAGTAGGCTGTCCATTGCAAATTCAGGTGTTGAATGAAACCAAGGCATAGAAGCAATTCCGGCTACCGAGATAAAATGAGTCCAGTATTTTTTACTATACCATCTTCTTTTCTGGATTTCGACAACCCATCCTTTTGGATATTTTTTGATTCTGAATTTCATTGCTAAAAAGTATCAGTGTATTTTTCGTTTGCAATGGTGAAGTATTCGATGCCACCTGATTTATCGGCATCGCCTTCGAATATGTAATCCGGATTGTGTTCTTTCCAGCTGAAGAAGTCCATGCCGTCCTCGTTAGGTCGGTTCGGGTTGAAGTGGAAGTGCTTGTATTTGCAGTAAAACAGCAGTCTCTTTTTAAACGAGGTACTGGTTACATATTTCCGGGCATGTTGATTAAGTTCCAGAAAATCATCAAACAATACCTTGCGACTTTCGCGTTGGTTCAGTTTCGATCCACCTTCAGGATTATTATTCGTGTCAACGGCAAACGTAACATCGGCCCATTGCAGAATATCCTCACCAATTTGTTGGCGCAAACGTCGTTTTTCGAGGGTTTCCATCGGTGGATCCACAATTCCTTTGTTCTTTCCTGCCCAGCTGTCTCTGATGCTCTGAAAATACAGCTGCAAACAGGTTCCCATCAGGTTGTAGAATAAATTCCACTGGTCGAAACCCCATTCAGTAAAAAAGTTAATCCCGAAATCGTCGATTGGTTTGTGGTTGTCGTTGTAAAAATCGGAGAAGGCCACAAATGCCTGGCGATCGCGAAAACTCGATCCTTCGCCGTTTATGGCATGGTTCGAAGTGATCAGCAGCTTTGGAGTATCTTCCTGCTCGAGCGTAAAGCCGGGAGCGCCTTTTGGGTTCACCTTCAGTTTTCCGGAGATAACCGGGAAGAAGAATTCGAAATCGATGTTGGCGCGAACGTCATCGAGGAATATCACTTTTGTTTTCTCGGTCACATCGCCAAACAGGAAGTTATCTTCGGTTATTTTCTTGTTTTTGGCTGCGATGTATTCGGTAGGTATAATCTGCTCGATGGCACGGCCAAGAATGGATTTACCTGTTCTCCCGTTACTGGATCCCACTTCCGAAATTTTACCGTCCATGCAAATCACCGCTTTCAGTTCTGAGTCGTTTTTGTAGTCGTGGAGCAGGTACCCGATGGCAGTAAGTTTGTTGATCAGGTGGCGCGAGTTCATCACCAGTTCGTCGAGTTCCGGAGCGTCCTCGTCCTTATTGGTTTCTTTAAACCGTGCCTCTTTGCGCCATGTGAAGTTGGAGCAGTTGCGCAGGAAACCTAAAAAATGACAGTTCAGTGCATCATCCGAATAATCGATGAAGAATTCGCCGTTCGGAATATCCCGAAATTCAGGAGCCAGTTGTGGGCGCAATTCGTCGTTCATCACGGTAACGGTAATCATTGGCGCAGTCTTTTCGATCTGTGCCTTGATGATCTTTTCTTCCCATACGTGGCGAGGGAATTCAGTATAACTCACTTCCTTAATTCCATCAGCCGAAATCTCCCAAATCTTATCGCGGAAAAACATGCATTGCGTGTCGCGGAGTGCTTTTTCAATGCTCGGAGTAAAGTACTTCAGATTCGAAAGCTTTTCGTGACCCAGGTATTGCGGTCCGCCACGATAAATCATGTTCAGCACAGCAATCTCTTTTATTTCTTCAGTAAATTCAGTCACAAAATCTTTGATGGCATAATTATCGACCTTATGCAGCACCCGGCTCTGGAGACGAATAAAATCCCATGCTCCGGATTTCATCTGAATGCGCCAGTAACCACGGTTCATCAGGAAGTTGAAGCAATTATAATAGTTGAATGAAAGTTCTTCGCGCAAGTCTCCACTTTTGGTTTCGATCTGCCGTTTTTCCCAATACTGCTCGTAAGGTTGCAGTTTCTGAGCCATTTCGAGTTTCCAGGCTTCGTTGAAACGTCGCTCAGTACTTCGTATTTTAAACAACTTTAGGTCTTTGATGGCTTCAAAGTGAACCTTGGCAAATTCATCGGCATCGTTCAAAAGCCACAGGTCGGCCAGCTGCTTATCGTTCATGGTCGTGATCTTATGCAGCTGCACAAATTCGCCTTTGCCCTGCTTATCTTTCATGGCATAGGCAATATCTTCCGAAAGCTTTATTTCGTTTTTGGGCAGTACCTGCACCAGTAAGTCGTCGATTCCCTTGGCTCCTTTATCGTTCGGTTTCACATATCCAAACCAAATCTCGACCGAAATATTCATGTTGCCCATGGTCATCATATACTCCTTATAATTCTTCACAGCCGAGAAGAACGAGCGTGGGCGCATGTCGATGTTGTCGCCGTTTTTCAGGTTGCCCGAAAGGTCGCTCCAGTCGGAGTCGAGCAGAAAAATAATCTGCTTCACTTCGCACTTTTGCACAATCAGTTGAATTTCGGGAGGGAGGGCGCGGTCTTTTCCGGCAATGTTCTGGATGCCCATAATACCGATGCTCGGAATGCCATGTTTACACGATTTTTCGGCTTTCTTTTCGCCTTCCTGAATAAACAGAATGTCGATCGGTTGGGCAAAGTGGTATTTGCGACGAATAAACTCCGGAATGTAAATGTGTGAACCGGATCCGGCAGGAGATTGGTATTTCATCGGCTTGCCATCCTTGGCCTTATGCAGATCAGGATTCTGCCAGCGCACGCGGATAAGCGGAACTAACTTGGTCGATTTCTCGGGCTTGAATTTGACTTGTTTGCCATCTAAATCGTAGTAATAAATAAGCATATCGTCGCCAGTTCCCGGTACAACTTCGCCATACTGTGTTTTGGTACCCGAAAGGAACGATGGGCGAGTGGTTACCTTCTGTCCTCCCGGAGTATCTTCGGTAATTTCAACCGAAACATCGTCGTAAGTCAGTCCCGATTCACGCAATTGACGATCGGCAAAGTTCTCCTGCTTTTTATCTTTCGAACCCTGTCGTTTCTTTTCGGCTTCGTACTGGAGACGTTCTTTGCGTTTGGCTTCGTCTTCCACATCAATTCCGTGCTTGTTGGCTAGTTGCTCCAACGCTTCCGGATATTTCAGTCCATCGACTTCCTTCAGGTATTTGGCAGCTGAGTTACATCCCCAGTCGCAATGGAAGCACTTAACGATTTGCTTCGACCGGTTAAACATCAGGCCTTTTTTCTTTTTGACGTCGATTTTGCCACATTTAGGGCATTTGGTGTATTCCTGTGATCCCGATTTTTCGAGACCAGTCAAAACGTCTTCCAACTTGGAAGCGTTGTTGATACGTTCTGCAAGTTCTTTAGGTATTGCCATAGTGGGTGCCCCGAAGGGAAAAGTTAACTTATAAGTGAATTTTTTGATTGTTTTAGTCGCGGAGTGGCCAGTGGCTTTTGGGTCGCTCTGAAAAATGCATGCAGGCCTTCCAGTCGCCCCATCGGTAGGGCTTGCTGGCTTCGTACTGAATTACTTTTTGAGCAACATTATTGCGGTGGTGGCGGTAACCGTACTGTTTGGTGATTCCACAGCCGGTTAATGCGAAAAGAGCTACAATAAAAAGTGCAATTACAGTAAACGAGAACAGGCATGAAAAAACAAATACTTTCCGGCTGTAATTGATGTTTAAGCCACATTCGGGGCACACATTCATGTGTACACGTCGGTCAAATATGGCACCACAGGTACATTCGTGCCACATTTCGTGATTACTAAGTTGGGTTGATTGTTTCATTATTGATTTTTAAGTAAATAAGTATCTGTCATTTTCTTCAATTATAGTTGTTGTAAACGGGAAACCGGCTTCAGGAATCTTCTGAATCACTTCAATCAGTCCGGTTGATCCGGTAAAAACTACATGCTTCCGGTTGTCAAACGATATTTGCAAACACAAACACTTTCCGGATCCTTTCTCCTTGAATACCTTTGAGTCTTCAACTTTGAAATGATGAACTACGATCTCCCTATTGAGTATTCTCGACATCTTGATTTTGTCACCTTCAAAAGCCAGGCTTTCGACCTTGATGTTGAATTGGCTAAATGAATTCATGCAAGTAGTTTTTTCATTAGGTTTTTTGAATTGCAGTGCGCTGCCCATCCGTTGTATGATGCAATTGATTGAGCATTTCTTCTGGTTTTAAGCATTCGGGCAAAGTTCTGTTTGATGCTCTTCCGGAGAAGGACATGCGTGTGTCGGAAAACATAGCCAACAAAGTCAATCCCCCGTGCATCAACCGGAAATATCTGGTAGTTTCCTTTGATGGTCAGTTTCAGCCGGTCATTCAGATATGTCCTCATTTCAGCAAGCAATTGGTGCAAATAAGGCTTGCTGCTTGAGAGGATCACCAGGTCATCAGCATAGCGGAAATAATACTTTACATGCCGGTCCTCTTTCATCCAGTGATCGAAATAAGAGAGATAGAAGTTTGCAAAGTACTGGCTTAAGTAGTTACCGATCGGAAGGCCATCGGTAGAATCAATAATCTCATCGAGAAGCCACAACAGGTCATTATCCTTGATTTTACGGCGGAGCAGCTGCTTGAGTATTTCATGATCCACATTCGGATAAAACTTCCGGATATCGAGTTTCAGGCAATATTGAGTATTGTCAACATCTTTCAGTGCTCGTTTCACTGCATTGGCCGCAGCATGTATGCCTTTCCCTTTGATGCAGGAATAAGTATCAGCCGTAAATGTTGACACGAATATGGGCTCCAGAACGTTCATAACTGCGTGATGGGTAATCCGGTCAGGGAAATAAGGCAAACGGAATATTACCCGCTCTTTCGGTTCAAAGATGGTGAATGTGGTATATTCAGACGTTTGATAGGTTTTATCCTTCAGCATTTCATGCAGTTTTTGAATGTTTGCTTCCCGGTTCCGGTCGTGCCCGATTACTCCAGGCTGTTTTGATTTCCCTTTTCGGGCAATCTCATCAGCCAACTGGAGGTTGTCGATGCTGTAAATTTTCTCGTATAGATTTCCGATTCTTTTCATGCCTTTGCTTTTATTTGGTCGCTTTCGCTTTTAGCTACCAGCGCCCATTTAAATGAGTTTATTTTTTGCACTGTTGGCAAGGTCTACGCTGCCAGTATTCGCATAGGTGAGAGCTGACATTCGTATTCGTGTTATCGTAGTTGTAATTCGAGTTCGAAAAACTGAAACTGGAAGACAGAACTAACAGCAACGCAGCGTACAACCTTTTATCTTATTCAGAATACAGAAAGTATTCTTTGTACTCTTCCTGGAACTGTTCGGCTATATACTCAGCCTTCTCTGAGGTATCAGTGCAAAGGCGAGAGCCGACACCCGCATTCGCGCTAACGAAGTTGTAATCCGAGCCCGAAAAACCGAAACCGGAAGACAGAACCCTGTACCATGGATAGTATTTCCATTGCGATGATTTGCTCCAGTCCGGACGCCATCCGTTGTTAATTGCCAGGAATATAATCATCAGCTTATAGGCTGAAATGATCGGTTTGCGAAGGTCTTCCGGGATCATCGATACATCAGGTAGCGCTGTTGGATCAATATTTTCCTTTGCACAAGCATCTTCAAACGATTTGATTGTTCTGAAATAGAATACGGGTTGGTTTTTTATTGATTTTTTAGCCATGGTTTTATTTTTTAATGGTTAGAAATTGTTCGTAAATATCAATGAATTGCTGAGCAGCATAGTTTGATTTTTCCCTTGTTTCAAAGCAAAGGCGAGAGCCGACAGTCGTACCCGAGTCACCGAAGCCGAAAGCCGAGCACGAAAAACCGAAACCGGAAGACAGATTGAAATATGGCCAGTATTTATATTGATCGGAGTTACTCCAGTCTGGAGTCCAGCCCTGATTAATGGCTTTCACAATGATTTTCATTTTCTCATAAGCGATCGTATCATCGCTTAATCCGATATGACCAAATAGTTCATTAAACTCTTCTTCAGTAGTTCCGCATTCTTCGCAAGCATCTGCAAAAGTTTTGATATCGGTTAATTCTATTTTTTTGAAGTAGTCAGCTCCAAAAGTTTCGGTTAATACTTTCTGAAACCACTCTGGAGCTTCAGGATAAAGCTTTTTTGCTGTTGATTTTTTAAGTGTTAATTCCATGATTTTGATTTATTGATTTTTAAGTGTGATGTATTCGTTCATTAATTTGGTGAATGCCGGGTGGTTTTCTCCCGGAATAAGGGTTTTAATGGCCTCCTGGTTACGGTCGAAAAATCTGCGCATTTTTTCATCTGTTTCGTAAGGAAAGTAATCGAGTTGCTTTTTTAGCTTGCTGCTCGATTGCCTTACCGCTGCCTGATCCGTTCGCTGGTAACCTTTTTGTTCCATTACCTTTTGCATGCTGATCAGCTTTTCGATGAACTGGCGGGCTTCCTTGGCGTACACGGCTCAATGATTATTGATTATCTCATAAATCATTTGCTCACCAACTTCTCTCGACATCATCTGAACCCTTATTTCGTTAGCTGCAGCTAATATTTGCTGTTCTAGTTCGCGGTCGTCTTTTGCTTCTTCTGCCAGAGTATCGCCAAGGTTTTTAATGTCGCCGGTATAGTTAATCGTTCGGCACGATCCGAGTTTGATGTTGATGATTGTACTCATGATTGAACCTCCCTTTCGAATAAGAATCGCGACTGTTCTTCGAGCATTTCAATGCCTTTCGATTCGGCATAATAAAGGTTTTTGCCCTGAAGCATCGACTGTTTAATCTCGTCCATCGATCCTTCGCTAAGTCGCCAGTTGCTTTGAATATAAACAGCTTCGCATTTGCTTAATGCCTGAAGGTTATGTGGGCGCGACGCCTCATATTCCCAATGATCTGGAATACCGATTTTGAATGGATTGACCGGAGAAAATCCCATTTCGCGGAGTTTGTTTTCAATCCGTTCGAAGTTTTGTTTGGCTATATCAATCGGCAATCCTTTAATTTGGCCGATGATGTAAATGTGTACTGGAGTAATTCGGTGCATATGGGTAATTTTTGGTTTTTTTTGAAAAATGCCCCGGCGCTTGCTCTGTCCGGGGCAGTTGATTGCATTTGCGATTATCGAAAAGAACTCAGGCCATTACCGAGTAGCAGCGGCTAGTACTGCTTTTTCAATCAATTAGATTCCGTAATTAGCTGCTAGAGCCATGAGAGCTGCCGTATTCGGCACATGAAGTTTTTCCTTTATCTTGTTGACCCGGCTTTTCATTCCGGGAAGCGATACACAAATCATTGATGCGGTGCGTTCCAAACTTTCTCCTTTTTTGAGCGCTGCAATGGTTTCAATCTCATAATTTTTCAACCCAACACCACAGCTGCACAATCGTCCACGGTGCGGACAATGCAAATCGCTGCACATGTTGTTATAAGCATCTGGAGTAAGTTTGTCGTCGACTAGGTCTGGAATACTGTCGAGTCCACCAATTACACACTTGTACCAGCGCTCGAAAACCTCGCTGTGTTTGGATAAACCCATTTTTGCTAGATAAGCCAACGACTTTTTGTCGGCACTAAATGCTTTCCATACTTGCTGTTGAATGGTTGAAGGCGCTTCGTGGAAGCGGTAAGTGGTTCCGTGGGCAATAACCCACTTTTCGCCTTCGTGGTAGAAGGCCTCAATTCCTGAGAATATACCTGCAGGAATTGGCGAATTGTCTGTTTTTGTTACCTTTGTATCCATAATCGATTTGATTTTTAAACCCGCTGTAAGTCGTCCAAGATTTGAGCGGGTTTTGTTTTTACTGAGCTTGAGTATCGCGTTCTAGTTTTTCGACTAACGCAATCTTTACCCAAAGCGATAGGTTGGTGTTTTCTTTATCAGCTTGCTCTACCACAAGTCTTTTTAATTCTTTTGGCACAACGGTATCCAGTCTGGAGTCGTTTTTCTGCCCTATCAATTTCATACTTTCAGTTGTTGTCATATCCGATTTAATATTGTAATTTTCTTGTACAATATTACGGAACTACACGCAAACACGCAACATCATGCTCATTAAAAACGCACGATTACGCTTATTTATAATTATTCTAAACAAAACATGCTGAATTACAACAAAATACATTCAAGTATTAATTCGCAAAGAACTGCGAACAGAGGGATTGCTGAAGCGATTGGAATGCCTGAAAGTACTTTTAGAGATAGATTGAAGAAGCAGAACTTTACTCCTGACGATATAGAGAAGATTGCAGAATACTTTGGGAAGACAATATCTTATTTTTTTGACCGGGAAGAAATTGAGCAAAAGAAATATCCAATTGAAAAGGATAAGCAACAAATTGTGGAGGATCCGGAACCGTGCCGTGATTGTGAAGTTCTACGCGATAAGGTTAAATTGTTAGAAAAAATCAACTTACTACAGGAAGAAAAAATAGCACGGTTTGAAGGTGTTGTCGAAAAAAGAGAAGGTGCAACTCGCAATAGTGCATAAGCGGGATAAATCGAGTGGTTTGGCGTTAATTACAATTTCTGAATTGGTATGGTGGTTTGGTGATATCATTACAGTTGTTGAAGTTATTTTTTAGAAAATTTCTCATATGATAAAGACTATTATTGTATTAATTGCCTTGCTTTTACCCATCATTGGTAATGCTCAAGCGTTTAGATCGACCATGTATACCGAATTGAAATCAGAAGCTAAAACGACGATCTATTCGACTGACATTATTATTACACCAACGCTTATAACCATTAAAAAGTGGTACAACGGCAAAACTGAAGATGCCAAATTAAAGGTTAACCGTAAAGTCGACCAATTATATATGGGGACCATGTGCACTTGGTATTATTGCACCGATGTTAAAAAGGATGAGTTATCGGGAACTTATTACCAAGCGATTTGTGTATATGATAAAATTGAAAATTCATTCATTTTCGCCTCGTTTGCCGACGAGATAACCATGTATTGGCATAAATTTTACCTAAAATAAACCAAATGGAAGTAAAATATAAAATGATTTGCGACGAAAATTGGACTGAGGTTGAAAAGCAAGTTAATGAAGCCATGGGACACTCATTTCGTCCGGTTGGTGCTCCATTCGTATTCACACAAAAGGATGATAAAGGCGAAGATCAGCAGCTGATATGCCAAGCAATGATGCATGTAGTTTATTTTCCAAAGCTTAAAACATCATAGTTTCAGAATCTCGTCGTAGTTAATTCGTAGTTCATTGAATTTTTATTGATATCTAATCGATTGACAGATAATCGAATGTGTGGCGTGTGGGTAAGTCTTACCGGGGTCACGTTTTTGCGATTTACAGAATTATGAATGCTGTCAATTCCTTTATTGACGGCATTTTCAGCGCTTTAGAGTATCAATTATTTCAATGAAAATTCGTAGTTGAAATGTAGTTGTTAATCATTCGTAGCTAATTCGTAGTCCAAAAATGGCAAATATTAAAGTTTACCTCGATCCTAAAAAAGTGAAGAAAAGTGGCGAAGCCAGTATCTTCATCACTGTTAACCTCAATTACAAAAAGCTTTTCTTTTTTACGGGAGTAAGTTGCATCCCTGATAAGTTTGATTTGGATAATAGCCGAATCAAGGGTGCATCAAAAAAAGTGAAGGATGATAACCTGATCATAGATCGTTGTGTGGCATCGCTAAATGATATATTCGTCAGGTACCGATTACAGAATATAGAGATCACACCCGACTTGCTGAAGCGTGAGTGGAAGAACCCTGCCAGAAGAATAGATTTCTATGCATTCTTTGAAGAGTCGATTAAAGAGCGTAAAAACGACATTGAAGCGTCGACTATTTCGCAACATAAATCGAGCATCGCCAAGCTGAAGGAGTTTAAACCTAAACTTTCGTTTACCGAGATTGATCACGAATTGATTGAGCAGTACCGGCGTTGGCTAAAAATCAAAAAAGGCAACGATATTAATACAATTTATACCGCACTTAAAAACTTCAAAACATATGTCAACATTGCAAAGCGCAAAGGAGTAATCAGTGAATCTCCCTTTGATTCATACGCCATCAGGCACGCCGATACGGAGCGACTGTTTCTGGTTGAACGCGAACTGGAGGCATTGTGGTTAAGATATCTAAAGGGATGGCATACAGAAGGAAATCAGCGGGTTTTGAGGCACTTCTTATTTATGTGCTTTACCGGACTTCGGATATCGGATTTAAAAACAATTACTATTGACAATGTTGTTGGCGACAAACTGGTCTTTTTCCCACTTAAAACCAGAAATTCAAAACGACAGGCCGTTAAAATTCCGTTAAACTATTGGGCAAAACGCCTGATTGCTGATGAAGGAGCGAAAACAGGACCGTTATTCAACTGTTTGAGCGAGGCTAAAATGAACCTGAAGATTAAAGATATTATTAAGGCAGATAAAATTTACAAAGACATCAGTCTGCATTGTGCCAGGCATACTTTTGCGACCATTTGGCTGAATAAAACGAAGGATGTGGTTGCTCTGCAGCGGATGCTTGGACATAGTGATATTTCACAAACAATGATCTATGTGCATATTACTGATGGGATGATAGTTGAAGAGATGAATAACTTCTCGGAGTCGTTATTTAAGGTAAAAACCCCCGATATAACTCGTATATCGGAGGTTAAACCTAAAATACACCTAAACTAAAAAAACCTATTCTATGAAAAAAACCTCTTTTTAAACTGGCTTTGGTTTGATTGAGATAATAACATCGTTCGCCTCGGCAATGACTTCTTTACCCGCAGCAATTACATCGGCGATACTGTTTTCTTTATAGGTTCCATCGTCTTTTATTGCCGCTTCGACCGTTCGGAAAAAATTACTGCCACCTATAAATGTTTCGCCGGTTTCTTTAAGAATTACAGCAGCCTTACCTGAGAACATTTTTATTGTTTTGGTAATGCCAT
>Ga0302293_10000126_pt1 | contig 45245 bp, 34 predicted proteins | sample III_Fen_N2_2_FD_198758 | JGI IMG/M metagenome (GOLD analysis project Ga0302293, IMG submission 198758) | Peat permafrost microbial communities from Stordalen Mire near Abisko, Sweden - III_Fen_N2_2 | ecosystem: Environmental > Terrestrial > Soil > Wetlands > Permafrost | place: Sweden: Abisko...
ATTGCACGGATGAAACAAAGACCATCGTCATATATACAAGAATCGTTTTTAGCAAGTCCATGTCTGCTCCTCCTTTGCCGCGCTATTATGCGCCCGCTTGATTATAGCATGTTTTTCGTTGTTTCCGCAATCGAATCTCAGGAGTTATCGGCAGTTTTCAAAGAATGCAAGAGTTGATTTCCGGCATTCAGGATGATTGTTTTACTCTGTGCAAAAATACATTCGTAGGTACAAAATTCTTTGATGGAAATCCGAAATACCTCGACAAAGGCCGATACCCTGCCACAGCATCGACCTTTGACTATTGATCCTTGACCCTGTTGAGTGATACATTCGCCAACAATCCAAGTGATCGATATAAATCCTGTTTTGTAACCATAAAATCGCGTCCTGCTTGGTTATCTGTTTGGTGAGGAAGTAACCTTCTTAAATGAATGACCTTCCCATGATCCCAATCCAGCTGAAGTACACAGCCAAACAAATAATCAGGCTGAATAACAATCGGTGAACCGTCAGTCATTCTACCGATTCCAGTGTGATGTTCACCCCATCATCCACAACAGCATACAATGTATAGGTATCCAGATATCCGTCTGTTGTGAGTTGTGAGGCACCTTGATACAGCATGTTTGCGTCATCCAGACATACGATATAATTCACCTTCTGGTTACGGATTTTTTCCGTTAATGAACTGGCATCTTTGCATGCTTCGTCCGATAACAAAAAGCGAGCAGGTGCAAAGGTGTAGTTCAGGTTTTCGATATACTCCGAATCATTAGCAAAGCCAATAAGCACGACTGCTCCTGCGCGGTCTGTTAACGCATCCGACCAGAAGTTGGTCTCCTCGGTTTGTGCTGTGACCGAAACGGTATCTGTGCGGCTTTCATAACCAACCGGCACAAGGGTATCCCCAAGCGATGCCCAGTTGACACAAAACACCATGATTAAGGAAAAAAACGTTAGCATTCCCAATTTCCAGAATCGAGGCGTTTTTTTACTTTGAATCGCACCCAAAGTAAGCCACAGCTCTAACACTCCAACACCCAGAATCAGCGGCGCGAGATACCTTTCCAACAGCAAACACAGGCTGTTGACATTCTCTCCGGAATATGCACCAATTTCCCGGTTGAATGTGGTTGCAAAACTCAACAGGATAAATGTCAGATAACATACTGAGCCTAAAAAAACCAGCAGGGACAGCCGAAGCATTGGCTTGCGCCCATATGCCCGGATGAGAACCATCGGGAACAGAATGAGTAGAACGATCCACCCAATCTTTGGCACCGGCAACCATGGGAGAGCTGTTAAAAGTTTGAAGGCATCAGGCATATGCGTGATCGCATACCAAATCGAAGCTGGTATCACATTCCAGTTCTCCGGCAATAGAAATTTGCCATTCATTATTGAGACCAGTTGAGCAAGCGTATGGCCATCCCCAGCGCCGCGATACCCTTTCCACAGGCAATAAGCAGCCCATGCGGCAAGGGTGGCTCCTGGTGCAAGCCAACAAAGCCAGTTGCTGCTATGATGCTTTTTCATTAGGCTTTTGGGTTTTTCACGCTTTACAAGGGAAAAGCCCAACGCCAGAACACAAAGTAGGATTCCACTTTCTTTGATTAACACCAAGCCGCACAGCCCGCACAGCAAAGGCAATGGATCCACTGTATCCTGCCATAGTGTAATCAGAACAAAGGCAAAACACGCTGCCAGCACTGTGTCCACACCCAAAAAAGTATAAGCAAGGGCGTTCCCCAATAATGGCAAAACGATCAAGAGAACACAAAACAACGGAATCAACCACCATTGCCGCCATGAGATTCTATTGCAAAGAGGTAGCAGAAATACGCTATAGCTCAAGTACAGTGCATAGTAGAGTAAGTTCTCGCTGTATGCATTGAAAAAGTGGAGAAACTGCCACTGTATGACCGGTATCCCCGGAGTATATGTCGCGAACCCATCCACGATGGAGCCAAGGGAGTCTGATAAGCCGCCCAGATACCATATCCCTTTAGGCTCCAACGCCCAATAGAAAACATCATCCGCCCACCACACTACCATGGGTTTGCAAAGATAGTACAATGCTACCGCTAACACAACAAAAACCGCCAACCCGGGTGTTAGGATGTTTTGTCGGGCTCGGCGCAGGAGATGACTCTTTTTTTTGTATATTATCATGTACGATAAGGAGGCAATCACCACTATCAAAATGACGATCGAGATCCAATCAACCAGAAAAAGAGCATTCAATGCCGCTACTACTGTCAGTAAGAACATCCATATACAAAATACAACTGGCAAAGCTATTTCAAATTTTCGATTGGTAACCAGACAAAAAAACACTACCAGTGCCAACATGGCAAAAAGAGAAATCATTCTTATCACCGATTTCATTTTTTGGTGTTATGTTAATTTATGTTTAATATCAACGAAAATTGCGATGGAATCTGGAAATAGTATCATGCTCTAAATATACAACAAAAAAACAGCAATAAACGTCATAGTTGAGGGGCGGGTTCAGCCCGCCCCTCCTTGTTTTCAGCTTGTTGAAAGGCTACCGGGGCATACCCTGTTACGGATTATTCCCGTTGTCATTTGGCATCATGCCGTTCTGTTGCCCATTACCGGGATTGTTCTGGTTTGGCATTTGATTGGAGAAACCACTCTGCCTAGGCATACCACTCTCCGCGTTGTTGCCCAAGCCTCTGGGTTGTTCACCTTGCATCATGCTGCTGATTCCAGCCTCACGCAGCGTACTGTTCAGCGTCTGCCGAGCCTGCCGCATTGTGTTCATCGCGGTTTGAATGTCGGAGTTGGTACTGCTGTTCTGCGAGATTGAGGCCCACAGGTCAGTCTGTTTATCAGCGCTAAGCGCATCCGCCTGTGCCTGATTTAGTTGACCCGCATCCACAAGTGCCTTAAAAGCTGCCGTTCGTTCGTCGCCGGTTTTTTCGTTTGCTTCGTAATATGCTTTATACTGGGCAGCGGTCCAGTTACTCTGGTCAATATCGCTCACCGATTTTTCGGCTGTGCGCAATGCAGTATATTGATCCACATTTGCCTGCGAAACCACTTTGGCGGTTACCAGATCGGCAAGCACTGCATCTTCCACCTGTTCGTACAGCGTCAATGCTTTGTTATAGGTTGCTTTTTGCTCATCCGTTAGGCTGCTGGTATCCAGAAAGCTATTGCCCCCACGCATATGGCTATTGTCCCCAAAATCAGGCGTCTGTGCTGCGGTGGTTGTGTTTGCGGAAGCGGTCGCTGATGCGGTGGTTGCCGTCGCGGTTTCTGCAAATACCGAGAACGGAATCATCAAAGCCAGTACCAGTGCAAGCAGTGCACCTCGCTTTGCCCTTTGCTTATTATTGTTCAAGATCATGGAATTCATCTCCCTATTTCAAATTGTCCTTGAGACTTTTGGACAATGTGAGTGTATTCCAGTAAAGCGACAACCGCGTGAATCTTATGCGCATTTTGGGTGAACGTATTCAAAATATCCTCCCATCACATTTCTGCCAAAAAACGACTAAAAGAATCATATCACGTCAATAACGACTTTATTGTAACAGCATATTTTCAAGGATGAATTGTGACCATATTTGCCATTGAAAACCGCGGGAAACTTTTGATTCAGAACAAAAAGCATGGTAATGCATCATTATTATTCATAAATGACATTTTGAAATACAGAGAATGGATTCCAGCCATCATCTGTTTCATTTTGAATCCATAAGTATCAGGCCAATAATCACAATAGAGACAAGAGTATCGTTCATACCTGTAAATAATCCCCTTGTGCTATACTAACTCCTCATTTTTGGCAATTCACATTCAAAAAGGCAGAAATGTGATATGCATCCTGCCTTACTGAACATCATACTGTTTGATTGCGCCACGTCATTCGATTTCTGCTTACAGATTCTTGGCGAGCACTTCCTCTGCCAGTTCGTGAGGTTCACAGTTGCACTCAACCGACATTTTTTGAAGCTTATCCATGACCGATGGCGAAAGCTGCAAAGTAACCGGCGTAAATGCGCTCTCCTTGGGCGTCTCCGAGAACACAACATTGTAAATAGCATCGGTCAGGTGGTTCTCAGCCCAATCGTTCGCTTCTTCCGCAGAAAGCGGGATCAAACGCTCGCCATTTCCCCATGTATTAGGCGCAATCCATTGCGCATAGCGGGATCGGGAACCTCCTTCACAATGCAGAAAGTACTCCCCCGTCTTCTTCTGGTATAGCGTTTCCATCAAGAAGCCGCGCTCTGAAGGGACACCGCGTTGCCAGTTGCCCAAAGCCTTTGCCGTAGCTGTATCATAGTGCTTTTTCTCGATAATCTTTCGCATATTGGCCTCCTATTCCCGCTTGTCGGGATGTCGGTCGTATTGGTTATGCAGTGTAAGAAAATCGAAATGAGCTATACTCTTTGTTTCTGTATTTCTATTATACCACGGCTTTACCCGGTTTTCAAATCATTCCATTGCACGGCATCAGCGTTTTGAGCGGTGAAAATGTTACAATAATCCATCGGCTTATCAGGATTTGTATTTGTATTGGAACGCAATGGTTTCCAATAACCGTTCTGGAAACGGATTATCTTTCATTTGCTATGTCCATCATGAAATGAACGGTTCTATTCCTTAATGGATATTTTCAGAGGGTAAACCCTTACTTAACCCGTCCATCGATCGGGGTGAATTCAGGAATACACTCAGTGATATCTTTTGGGGTTGTATCATTAATTGTTCACTTTGATTTATACAATTGTGAGGTGTTACTATGCCCTTGCGGATAGAATCACTGACCAATGGCTCAAGGGTTTTTCTGACGAATCCAGCCATTCCGATACATCGTAAGCAATTCCAATAAAACATCTACCCGTTTTTGGATAGCATGCCCGTTGTCTGTGTCGCTGACCATCATGCGTTGTGTGTAAGGCAATGTCGCTTTCAGATCCGAATGAATATCATCGTTACAGTCCAAAGCGCTGGTAATCGAAGTAAACGGCTGATGCGCGACGATGCGCATCCCATGGGAATTGGCAATCAGCGTGTAGCCGGCAATGCCTGTCTTCTTTTGCATTGAACGGCAGAAACCCCCATCGATGATAATCATCCGTCCGTTTGCTTTCACAGGGCATTCCCCTTTGTTGGCGCGTATCGGCAGGTGTCCGTTCACAATATGGCCTTCTTCTGTACAGATTCCAAATTCACGAAGCACCTTTGCACAACCATCACGTGTTTCACAGTGTTGATAATATGGGTTCATCTTTTCTTTCCATGATTCCTTTTCTATGAAAAACACACGCTCAAAAGTACGGATTTCCCTGCCACATACCGGCGACAGTTCTCCGCACCACATATACCACATAAAATCAACCGCAATGCATTCTCTTTGGAAATATGCACGGCGTGCCATCGCATCATGATAATTCATCAGTGTGCGACCTGAATATGTTTGTCCTGCAAATGCCATTCCGGCAAAATTACCCTGATCTGTCATCGGTACACAGCCGTGGCAGATCAGATTGTTGTTTTCTACCCGATACAACCCTCCATGGTTGAACAAAAACTCAATATGCTTTTGCAGTCGATCGCTTTGCTCAAATGCTTCGTGGAAGGTTTTCATCAATTCTTTCTCCCCAGATGTCAGCGCATATGGATCCGTTGGGGATACGGTTGGCAGTGGGAGTGCATTCACATGCCAACAAAGGCCATTAACAGTTACTTCACTCTCCCCATTTGCCACCCGATGCAATAGTTTTCGCTCTTCCATCCGGTATTCAGGATGAGCATCAATCAGTTGTCCTTCCAGCTTAAACAGAATTACCGTTATAGCATGCAATTGTGCTTCTTCAAGCGGCAACACCATATTCAGGTTTTGCACGAATAGACTTAGGGGTCGCAAACTGATGCCGTACCCTTTTTCGAGTATTTCCATATTTCCATAGACAAGACAGTTACGCACCACGGCTGCGATGCATACGTCACATCCACTTGCCGCACCCATCCACAGGACATCGTGGTTACCCCATTCCACATCTACTGCATGGTAATGTAATAAAAGTTCCATAATACTGTCCGCGCGCGGCCCACGATCAAAGATATCACCGACGATATGCAATCGGTCTACCGCAAGGCGCTTGGTGAGTGCACACAGCGAGGTTATCAGCTCATCTCCGCTACCAATCTGTATTAAAGTATCAATAATTTTCTGATGGTAGGTTAATTGATTATTGTCTTCATCCGGTTGGGCGTGGAGCAACTCATCCAATATATAAGCATAGGCGGGTGGCATCGCTTTGCGTACCTTTGAGCGTGTGTATTTCGAGGAAAGATGTCTGTTTAACCGAATCAATTGATTAAGCCTTTTCCGGTACCATTCCTCGTTCATATCCTCCAGTTCATGCAAACGCTTTAATTTCTCTTCCGGATAATATATCAGGGTCAGGAGATCATTCATCTCGCTTTTATCTATTTCCTGCCCCAAAAGTGTCTCCGCCTTTTCTCGAATAACCCCTGAGCAGTTATTGAGAATATGAAAAAACGCCTCATATTCACCATGCAGATCGCTGATAAAATGCTCCGTGCCCTTAGGCAGGTTGAGTATTGCTTTAAGATTAATGATTTCCGTGCAAAGGGCTTGTTCCGTTGGGTATTGCTCAGCCAATAAGGACAGGTACTCATAACGTTCATCAGATGCCATAATATTCATGATACGCTTGATATCCCCCTTCATGCCTTATGTTTGCCCGTTCGAAACCTCGGTTGATATGACCGGAATCCTCGTTACAACTTGGTTATCATGCCATAGTTGTCCGCTCATTGCAATACTATTTTCGAAAACTTTCGGAAGATCCACAAACCTCTGATAGCAAATAGAAAGGTCGCATGCAACCAAAATCCGTTGCAACTGACTTTATGCAAAAAGCCTGCGGTTTCCCGCAGGCTGTGATCAAGGTTTGATAGCATTTTCGGAGGTTTACCTCAATCAGTGGACAGAACTCTTTTTAGAAAATCAGGTTGGATACAGCGATATCATATGAATCATGCCGGGCCGACAGCCAGGAGAAGCTCAACCTTGCGTCACGGTCACCTTCATTTTCATCATTATCGTCGTTCTCATACTCCTGTTGATCCTGAGTAACACTTGGCTCTGTCTGACTATCGTTTGTGTAGCTCTCTGTAGTGATGTATTCATTTCCTGCAAAGAAATCCCACAAACTTTGTATGGTTACCGCTCCGGTGTTTGCATCTACAAGTCTCAAATGCGCATCTCCCACCGGGTCTGTCATTACAATGATATATTGATTAATGTTGTTATCGGTGGACAGTTGCTCATAATTCAGAACCCAAGTATCATCGGCATTCAAGTTGGCTTTCGCCAGTTGATAAGCATCCTCTTTGGAAACCGCATAGGTTGTGCCGGATGAAGAACCTGATGCACCCGACGGGGAGGAAGGCGATGTGGGTTTTGAGGTGCCGGAAGGCTTACTTGGCTTGGAAGGTTTATTGGACGTCGCGGAAGTGGCGGTATCGACGAAACTTCCCTGAAGAGTATCCTGCGTAATCGTCAGTCCATTTTGCTGCAACGCAATGGCTGAGGTCGACAACCCGAACATCAGCACCGCAAGCACCAGACAAGCGCCTACTGTTAGCAAGCTTTTCTTTTGAGACACATGTATCACTCCTTTGTTTTTTAGGAGGCTGCAACCCAATCCTATAATCGGTTTGCGGCCGATCTCACCTCCATATAATTCTTAATACCCACTAAAAATGAGAGGAAAATGAGAAAAACAGATATTTCTTTTATGGGATACGGTTCGCTACCAACAGTGCCGGTATCACAGCAATTGCAATGGATAATACCGCGCATAAAATTCGTTTCAATGGTTTCATTGTGCGTGTGCTCGCAAATCCATACGCAAGCCCAATCCCTATGCCTAACGCGGCGCATGAAAGCATTGTAAACAATACTGCGTTCAACTCTCCGCCAACACTCTCCGGCATCGCGGCCGGGTAGGGCATAAAGTAGCCCAGTTTCAGCACGTACGAGGCAATCAAAGCAATCATATAGTTCCCCGCAATACCGCAAAGCATCCCGATCAGGCTGTCTTTCAAAATTCTTTTCATATGTTATACTCCTATGCTTCGGCTAGAAGAAAATCACATCAGACATATAGCGTTCTACACCGCCGCTTGGCTTACTAATAATCTGTCCCTGAAACCACATCTCTGCGGATCCGCCACCATCCAGGTTCATGGCTGTTTGTGCGCCATACTTAATGAACAGTTTTTGCAAATTCTGCAGGGAAATGCCAGAAGAATATCCATCCTGTCTACCGTCCACCACAATGACGATGTAGTGCAGCGGTCCGATCTGCCCAATCGCAGTACGCGGTTCCTTTCGGTCAGGGCTAGTGGAAATAACGTCAAACGCTTGGCTGAATTCAGTACCCGCGCCATCCCGTACCAATTCTGGCCCGAACTCAAAGGTTTGCCATACTTGATGAGCCATTAATGTCTTGCCCAATTCTTCGGGATTTTCGCCAGCGCGATCTACTCGCACTGTCATATTTCCATCTGCATCCACCACCAGCATATTCCGCGTGGTTTCGTTCGCTCTGATCAACTCGCCGTTGCGAATAATGGTTCCATATTTATGGGTGCCATAATCGTCCCCATTGATAGCAAGCACAGCGCCTGAGCGGCTTGCTATTGCAGACAGGCTTTCGAGATCTCCATTTGGCTTGCCGCTGCTCATTGCCGTCTGCAAGCCAGAAGCACTCGCTAACTGCACATCGGCAACGAAATAGGTAATATCGCCTTCGCTGACGCGGTTGATGGTAATAAAACGTGTATCATCCTGATATTGATAATCATAGGGCTGTGTGGTACAGGGAGTTTGCCATTCCGTAGCCAGAGCAGTCGCAACACTACTCATCAGCATCAACAACGCCATCAAAAAACCGAACAGTCTGAAACTTGCCTTTTTCATCGAATGTACCTCCATTAATTAAGCAAACTATTCATGGGACGTGATAGATTATACTCAGTTAAAATGAGAAGAAGATGAAATTGCGCATCGATCCGTTCGGTTTTCATTTTCTTTTCATCGAAGCATGCTATAATAATCAAATGTAATAAAGGAGGATGACGGATGAGGCTCCTTGTTGTGGAGGATGATGATGCTCTGCGCACCATTCTTTTAAAGCGATTGAGCACCGAAGGCTATGCTGTGGATGCCTGTGCCAACGGCACAGACGGGCTGGATTTTGCGTTGGCAGCTCCCTATGACTGCATTATTCTTGATGTGATGCTACCTGGGCTTAATGGGCTGGAGATTCTCAGCCGTATCCGTGCAACGCATTGCGAATGCGCTGTATTGATTTTAACAGCACGGGATTCGGTTGCGGACCGTGTACAGGGACTGGATGCTGGCGCGGACGATTATTTGGTGAAACCATTTGCGTTTGACGAATTGTTGGCACGTATCCGTGCTCTTCTCCGAAAGCATACAGCCGACCGTTCCCCCATTCTTTTGGTCGAGGATTTGCGTATGGATATTGCAGCGCGCACGGTTACACGTGCCGGTCACGTCATTAGTCTGACGGCTAAGGAATATGCCCTTCTGGAATACTTTATGCGCAATGCAGGGCAAGTTCTCACCCGCGATCAGATCACCGATCATGTGTGGAATTATGAATGCAGTTTTGAAACCAACCTGGTAGATGTCTATGTGCGTTATCTGCGCGGCAAAATCGATAACGATGATTCGGTAAAGCTATTGCATACTGTGCGTGGTATGGGTTACGTGCTTCGAGCGGAGGAGTAAAATGTTCAAGGCTATGCGTCTGCGTGATAAGATGACCCTCTGGTACACCACCCTTGCGGTTATCGCTGTCGCAGCTTTTTCCTGCGCTCTCTATTTCATGACCAGTTATGTGTTGCAGGAAATGTTGGAACGGGAAGCCAGACTTTCCCTGCAACAGCTTTCCGCTCAAGTAGAATTTGAAAATGGCATGCTCACCTTCGAAAACGAAGTGCCGCTTTCTACCGGAAGCATGTATTATATTATGGAACAGGATGGAAGCGAGCTTGCCTCTTATGGCAAGGATATTACGCTTTTTGACCGCGTTCCCATGGAGCCGGGCAAGTATCGTGAAGTAAAAAGTGATGATGATGATTGGCTGCTGCTTGATTCCGCCCCTATGCCCGTGGAACATTCCGTTGTGCGGGTCCGGGTCGCCATTTCCTGCGCACTTAAGACTCGCGTTCTTTCTACGCTATTAATGGTTTTTGGAATTGGTATTCCACTCATCATGCTTATTGCGCTTGCAGGCGGGTTTCTGATCGCCAAACACTCCCTGCACCCGATCCGGCAAATCATCCACAGCGCAGGTATCATCTCCGGCGGTGACTTGAGCGAACGTATCCCCAATTCACCTGTAAAAGACGAACTCGGTGAGTTGACTGACACGCTCAATCAGATGCTTGCCAATGTGGAAACCTCCTTTGCGCGAGAAAAACGATTTACATCCGATGCATCGCATGAATTGCGCACACCGGTTACTGTGATGCGTGCCTATACGGAAAGCATGCTTGCGGAAAAGGAAACTTCCAATGAACAGCGTGTCTCTTTGCAAACCATGCTAACCGAGTGCGATCATATGCAACAGATCATCAATCAGCTGCTGACCATCACCCGCGGGCAGGAAGGGCGTTATCCATACTTCATGGAGGCGATCAACCTGAAAGCCATTTGTTGCGGGGTAGCAGAAACCCATGCAGATGCTCTGGCAGAAAAATCGATCAGTCTTCACCTTGATGTTCCTGCCGACCTGATACTGGAAGCCGATCAGAGCCTGATGACGGAACTGTTTCTAAACCTGGTAGAAAACGCGATTAAATTCGGAAAGCCACATGGAAAAATCAATGTTTCCTCTTCATCCGATGCGAGTCAGGTGAAAATCTCTGTCAGGGATAATGGTATCGGTATCCCGACCGGAGCACTTCCCCATATTTTTGAACGTTTCTACAGGGCAGATACAGCTCGGGATCGAAGCGGAACTGGACTTGGTTTATCCATTGTGCAATGGATCGTAGAGGCACATCATGGCATTATCCATGTGGAGAGTGAACCGGATCAAGGCACCGCATTCTCGATCGTTTTCCCTGCAAAACAAACCAAAGATGGATGAGGATTCGTCTTCCTCCACTGGCTGGTAACCTATTCCTGCATGCCTTGTCACGAAAATTCTTCTCGCTACGCAACAACGTTTGTTCCTGTTGGTTGAGTTATGCAGATAGCGCTACTTTCCTTGGTGTTGACAGGTAATTTACCCTCATTCTTCCTTTCGCGACGCCGCAAAATCAGTTAATCAAAAACATTTACGTGTAAATGCTTTATTTTTAATACATTCCTGCTGACCGCTAAGAAGAAACTTTCCCTTGCAGGCTTACCTTTTTCTTCATATAATTTACCTATACTCCCCACTGAGGAAGCGAGGATTTGTTATGCGATACTTTGATTATTGGAAATCCATCTTTGAAAACCTTTATGAAGGTGTGTATTTCGTGGACACACAACGAGAAATCACTTTCTGGAACAAAGGTGCAGAGCGGATCACCGGCTTTTCCAGCAGTGACGTAGTTGGCAAGCATTGCTATGATAATGTGCTAATGCACACCAATGACGCAGGCATCATGCTTTGCATCAACGGTTGTCCTTTACATGACAGCATCCAACGCAATGTAGTGAACACGGCACAGGTATATTTACAGCATAAGGCGGGCTATCGCGTGCCTGTATCGGTACGGACGATCCCTGTGTTTGAAGAAGGTATCGTCTTGGGTGCTGTTGAGGTTTTTCAGATATTGCAAGAGAAGTTCGAAAGCACTTACAATGTCGAAGAATTAAAATCGCTTGCACTGACAGATCAACTTACATCTTTGCCGAATCGCCGGTATACCGAAGCTTTCCTTAAGTCAAAAATCGCCGAGTTTGACTCGCTGGGTATCCAGTTTGGTGTGCTGTTTTTGGATATTGACCATTTCAAACTGCTGAACGATCAATATGGTCACGATGCAGGCGATGAGGTATTGCGTACACTGGCGAAGACATACGAGGTCAACTTCCGCAGCAGTGATCTGTTGGGTCGCTGGGGCGGCGAAGAATTTCTTGGCGTCTGTCTTTGTGAAAATGAAACCAAACTGAAACAGATAGCCGAAAAAATCCGGTTGCTTACTGAAAAAACAGTCACGGTTGTCGATGGTGCCGAAATCAGAGCAACCATTTCGGTCGGAGCCACCTTATACCGAACAGGTGATTCGCTCCAGCAGGTGATCAAGCGCTCGGATGAGCTGCTTTACCAAAGTAAAACAGGCGGTCGAAACATCTGCACGGTTGGGTGATAACAGACAACTTGTAAATGATTTCATTGGATTCACCTGTACTGTTTGCACAAAAGACTGTGGATCACCCTAACACTTGAAGCGGCAAGGGATTTGCCACTTTTTTCCGTTACGAAAATTTCTTTGTATTTCGAAAATTTTCTGTCGGTTTTCGCTATCCATAAATCGAGTGGTCTGATTTTGTTGTATAGTCTTGCGTTGGATCGCGAACTATTTTTCCCTGATTTCTTGTTTCGATATCATCCTCCCTTTTCACCCATTTTGATGGACTTTGGCAAAGAAAAATATGGCTTACAAGGTTCCTTTTATTTTATAGCGCGCATTTTTCTGCTGGCATATTCCGTTTATTTTTCTTTTCCGCTTGATTTTGGACTTTTAGGGTGAAGGTATCCATGATTTTTGATCAGATAAACTGCAATCGATCACAAGAATATCAATTTGTCCCTTTCAAACATACGTAATCGATTACGTTTACAGAACTAATAACAAGCATCATTTGTTGTATGGCAATGATCTTTATGCACTATTACTATAATTCTAATAATTATGTTGACAATTCTCTAAAACTATGCTATACTTCCGTAAACGATTAAGTTAAGTAAATATGGCAGGTGTAAGCCCACATGGTGACGATTCGTGAAATCGCCGAGTATTGCGGCGTATCTACTGCCACAGTCAGTAAAGCTCTCAACCAAGGAACGGATATCAGCAGCGAAACTTCCGCCCGTATTCAGGCGGCGGCTCATCAAATGGGTTATTTCCCCAATGCAGCCGCTCGTGCCTTGAAAACCCGTCATTCACACAATTTGGGATTACTGACACAGCTTCGCGATAAAAACGGATTGTCACACGAGTTTGTGGCTTTGGTGATTAATGGGTTTCAAGCCGAAGCTGAGCGTAGCGGTTATGATGTAACGTTTTTAAGCTCAGGCATCTTTGGCACAACCATGAGCTATGTCGAGCACTGTCGATACCGGAATTTTGACGGAGTAGCGTTGGTTTGTGCTGATTTCTATTCTTCTTCCGTGCGAGAATTGCTGGACAGCGGTATTCCCTGCGTAACCGTTGATTGTTATGGCACCAAGCATGGCTCCGTGATGACCAACAACGAAGAAGCAATGTATTCTTTAGTCCATTACGCGTATGAATGCGGGCATCGAAAAATCGCTTATATCTGCGGCAAAGCGTCCGCTGTTGCAGACATTCGACTTGCTAGTTTCCGCAAAGCCTGCTATGACCATCATTTAGAACTCCCTGATGAATATATTGATTTTGCGTATTTTAACGATTTTATTTCCACTGCTGAAGCGACTCGAAAACTCCTTCGGCTCCCCCAACGCCCCACCTGCATCTTTTATCCGGATGATTTTGCCTGTATGGGTGGCATCAGCGAATTGAAAGCAAACGGTTTGTCAGTTCCGCAGGATATCAGCATCATTGGTTTCGATGGCATCCAGCTTTCGCAGGTAATGCAGCCAAAGCTCACAACCTACCGTCAGGATATGGAAGGCATTGGTAGTAAAACCGTGCAAATGTTACGTGAAGCGATCGAAAACCCCAAGATATTTCTACCACGGCAGTGCTATGTTCCCGGTGAATTGATTCCCGGTGAAACCGTAGCACGCCTCTGAATGACGCGCTTATGGCCCCGTGTGGCCATCACATAACAAAACATGGAGGGATTTGGTATGCAAAAAACCCGGAAACTCATGAGCTTGTTGCTCGCGATCACCCTGATGTGTAGTCTGTTCGCCGTTTCCGCTTCTGCCCAAACCACGGAACTGCCGCGCAATGAAACCTTGTACTTTGCCGGTCAGCAGTGGGGCTCTGTTAACGGCTGGAACCCCCTGAGCGACGACATGAACAACGCTCTTGGCGTGACACAGTCCGCCGGTGGCTCCCGTACCATCATGTTTGAAACCCTGTATATGTACAACATGCTGGATGGCTCGCTTTCGCCGTTGATTGCCGATGGCAATTATGTGTGGAATGATGCCCATACCGAAATCACCGTCAAAATCAAGCCCGCTGCCAAGTGGAGCGATGGCACCCCCATCACTGCCAATGACGTAGCCTATACTTTCGACACCAACGTGAAGTTGGGCAATGCGAAGGGCAATGGCTACAAACCTTACATCGAAAGCGTTACCGCCGTAGATGACAGCACCGTGCTCATCAAGGCCAAGCTGACGGATGCCGGCGTAGCCGTGAATCCTCTGCAGCTTGTATGTTTCGTTGAAGAATGCTATGTGGTGCAGAAAGCCTGGATTCAGACTCTCGAAACCCGTTGCAACAATGATCCCGCGGTTATGAAGAAAGACGCCGCCGACGATGTCGTATGGTCTGGCCCCTATACCAAATATTACGCTGACGATCAGAAGGTCGTGTTCGTACGTGACGACAATTACTGGGGTCAGGATGCTTCCATGTGGGGCAAACTGCCTGTGCCCAAGTACATTGCTCATACCATTTATGCTGACAACCCCGCCGGTGAAACCGCTCTGAAGGCTGGCGAAGTAGATGTTTGCCAGCAGTTTATCGCTAACATTCAGGATCTGTGGCTCAAGGATGGCCTGCCCATCAGCACCTATCTGGATAAGGCTCCCTGGGGTATCTGCGTGAATATGCCTACCGCTTGGTTCAATCTGGACGTCCCCGCTCTGCAAAACGTCGCGCTTCGTAAGGCAATAGCCATCGCAGTGGATTACGATGCCATCAACCAGAACGCCATGACCGGACAAAGCCCGACATTCGCTGAAGTGCCGCGTTCTTGCATGAACCCGACCGCTGGCGAACAAGCAACGTTTGATCACGACGCCGTGAAGGACCTCCAATGGGTTGGCAACGACATCAACGGCGCTATCGCGCTGTTGGACGCAGCCGGCATCAAGGATACCGATGGTGACGGTTGGCGTGATCTGGACGGCAAAAAAATCTCTCTGAACGCCTGCTGCCCGAATGGTTGGACCGATTGGATGGCCGCGATGGAAATCGTTGCCGCCGCAGGACAGAAGATCGGCATTGAAATCACGACCCAGTTCCCCGAATGGTCTGTGTACCAGACCGTCGTGACCGCTGCCAAGCAGACCGATTACAGCATCTTCATGATGTGGACCGATTCCGCTACGCCCGCTCAGCCTTGGGGACGCATTCGCAACCTCATGAGCAGCGAGTTTAACGGTGTGGAAGGCAACTGGAGCGGCAACTGGGGCCATTACAGCAACCCCGACCTCGATGCGCTCATCAAAGCCATCCCGACCACCACGGATGAAGCCGAACTCAAGAAACTCTACACTGAAGCTGTTAAGATCTATCTGACGGATGTGCCCAGTTTCTCCCTCATGTATCGCCCTGACAAGTTCCACGCTGTGAACGAGTCGGTTTGGACCAACTTCCCCGATTCCACCGATGGCCGTAACATTCCGCCTTCGGATTGCACAGACGGCTACGGTATTGCCGCGCTCTATGATCTGGAGCTTGTGAACCCGTAACCTGTTCATCCTTGAGGCGGCTGCGTTCGGGAAATCCCGCGGCGCAGCCGCCTCCCATAAATGGGGGTAGGGGCTATGAAGGGCTATCGGAAATACTTCGGGAAAAAAATCCTATGGTTTGTAATCACTTTTATTGTGGCACTGATGTTAAACTTTATTCTTCCGCGTCTGATGCCCGGCGACCCAGTTGCGGCGATGACCGCCAAGCAGGCGCAGGGTCTTTCAGAGGCTTCAGCCGTAAAAGCCATCTATGATAACTATGCCCGAGAATTTGGCACCAACAAGCCAATGACAGAGCAATTCGTTACCTATCTCAAAAATCTGGTTCACGGCGATCTGGGAACATCGTTCAGTCAATATCCGCGAAAGGTGTCTGACATCATCTCAAGCGCGATTGGCTGGACAATTTGTTTGCAGTTCCCTGCCATCATCATTGGCTGGTTGTTGGGTAACCTGCTTGGAGCGCTTGCGGCATATATTCGCAAGGGTTTTGATAAGGTACTCATGCCGATATCACTTTTTTTCAGCAGTGTCCCCGCTTTTGGCATGGCGGTTGCTTTGCTGGTGATTTTCGCCATCAATCTGAAGGTCGCGCCCATCTCAGGCGGTTATGGCTTTGATATGATTCCTAACGTGAGTTGGAATTTTGTTGTTTCTGTAATCCAGCATTATCAACTTCCGTTCTGGTCCATCGTATCGATTGCCATCGGTGGGCAAGCCGTAGGGATGCGCTCTATGTCCATCTACGAACTGAATGCCGATTATGTGAAATATGCTCGCTTTCTGGGTATTAAGGATCGCAAGATTGTCGGCTATGTGTTCCGTAACGCCATGCTTCCGCAGGTTACTGGCTTAGCGTTATCCATCGGTACCATGGTCGGAGGCGCTTTGGTCGCCGAGATCATCTTCAGTTATCCCGGTCTTGGCACAACCATGTATCAGGGCATCACCATGGCTGACTATCCGCTGATTTCGGGCACCACACTTATTATTACCGTCATGGTGCTGATTGCTACCTTCATTCTGGATATCATCTACGGCTTTATTGATCCGCGTGTTAAAGCCGCTCAGTTTGAGTAAGGGGGAGGGCATATGAAAAACACGATCCGGCAGGTTTTCCATTCGCCCAAGTTCGTGGTCGGTTTTTGTATCTTCATGTCCATATTGCTGACCATGCTGATCTACCCGCTCATCAACCCAGGAAACCCTTTGCAGATGATCGGCTTGGGCACCTTTGCAAAACCCGGCACTTATGTTTCAATGTATGATTCCGTTACCACGACAGAGTATAGCACCTTCAAACTTCCCGATGCTGATGCGAAACGCCTCGATCAGATACTGACCAGTGAAGACCGTGTAAACATGATCAACTGGTTCAGTGCCAACAATATTGACATCAGCAAGCTAAATATCAGCGATACCCAAGCCCTGCTCAAACTTTGGAAGGCAAACTACGATCCTGCCATCAAACCCAAAGGTATGACCAAGGCGATGCGAAACTATTACATTCGATTGAATACCAACATCAACTCCGCTGGAAACGCTGAAACGCTCTCTGTAACCGAAGTCGATCCAACTACCGGAGAAACGGTTGAGAAGAGCAAAATCAGCAAAACAGATTATGTGAATGTGGACAGTGTAGCCAATGTAAAAACCCTGCCCCTGGGCACCGACAACTTTGGTCGTGACACGCTCAAAGAACTGGTTACCGCATGCGGCGTTTCCATCATGATCGGGCTCATCGCAGGTGCAGTGGCTACAGCAATCGGCTTGCTGCTGGGTCTGCTGGCCGGTTATCTGGGCGGCGTTGTGGATGACATCATCATGTTTTTCACGAACATCTTTACTGTCATTCCTTCATTCGTTCTGCTGATCCTGATCAACTATTCCATCGATCAGGATCAGCGTGGAGCAACAACGGTCGCACTCGTCATCGGCCTTACGAGTTGGGTATGGACCACCCGTTCCGTACGCTCACAAGTTATGAGTTTGCGAAATCGTGACCATGTGAATTTAAGCCGCCTGTCCGGTCATTCCCTGCCCCGCATCATCCTTACGGACATTCTCCCCTATATCGCCTCCTATGTGGTGATGGCGTTCATCCTTCAGGTGAGTTCCGGTATTTTAGCAGAAGCACAACTTTCGTTGCTGGGTCTTGGGCCTAAAACCACCGATGTCCCCACTCTGGGTCTGATGATGAACTGGGCCATGCTATATTCTGCACATCTCAACGGTTCTTGGTGGGCTTATTTCCCGGTCATATTGGTCATCGCGTTCATCTCTTTCTCGCTGAACCTGATGAACACAGGCTTGGATCAGGTATTTAACCCCACCCTGAGAGATTAGGAGGACGACCATGAGCAAAACCATGCTGGAAGTCCGTGGGCTGACCACCAAATACATCACTCGATTTCGTGAGGATGTTTACGCAGTGGATCACGTGTCGCTCTCCATTGAAGAAGGCAAATCGCTTGGCATTGCGGGCGAAAGCGGTTGCGGCAAATCCACTCTTGCATTAAGCCTGATGGGGTACTATTTTGCGCCTTTGCATTATCAAAGCGGTGATATCATTATCGATGGAAAAAACATATCGGGCATGGATCCGGACGATGTCCGCAAATCCATTCTCGGTACCGAAATTGCCTATATCCCGCAGGCTGCCATGAATGCCCTTAACCCCACGCGGCGCATTCGAAAATTTGTTGAGGATGTAATCCTCGCACACGACCCCAAGGCGGATCGGAAGCAAATTTCCGAAATGGCAGAAGCGCGCTTTGCCGAGCTTGGATTGCCTCCCGATGTGCTGGATAAGCATCCGGTTGAGCTATCCGGCGGCATGAAACAGCGCACCGTCATCGCCATTTCCACCATTCTCAAGCCCAAGGTGCTCATTGCCGACGAGCCATCCAGCGCACTGGACGTAACCAGTCAGAAGATGGTTATTAAGATGCTTCGCGACCTGATGGAAAAGGGATACATTCGCGCGATGATTTTCATTACGCACGAGTTACCGCTGCTTTACAATGTTACAGACGACATCATGGTAATGTACGCTGGACAGATCGTTGAGCGCGGTACCGCAAAGGAAATGGTGTTTGATCCCGTTCATCCCTATTCCCGTGGATTGATGCATTCCATTATTGTCCCCGAAAAAGGCACGCGTGGCCACAAACTCGCAGCTATCCCCGGTACGCCACCCAATCTTAAAAACCCGCCGCAGGGCTGCCGTTTTGCTGACCGTTGCAAATATGTCGTTCCGCAATGTCGTTACAACAGCATACCGATGATCGAGTTTGACGATTCCCGCGGTTATCGTTGCGGGCATTCCGTACAACACTTGAGGGAGGTGTACCAGCATGACGACGAATGAGTGCGATGTGAACACGGATAGCTATCTTCGCCCCAAACGGCTGGAGGATATCGACAAACGCCCGTTATGCTTAAGTGGCAAAGGGGTTACCAAGGTTTTTGGCACTGGCGCCAAGCAAACCAAGGCGGTGGATCATGTGGATTTTGAGTTTCACGAAGGTGAGCTTGTTTCCATCGTCGGTGAAAGCGGAAGTGGCAAAACAACGCTTTCAAAGATGTTACTGGGGTTGCTGAGCATTTCGGAAGGCGAAATTAGTTTTCAGGGGAAACCCCGGGATATTTCTACACGCCGCAAAAAGCAGGAGTATTGGAAGGGTATTCAGGCAATCTTTCAGGACCCTTTCAGTTCCTTCAACGTGTTTAGCAAAATCGACACGGTGTTGTTGGATTGCATCAATATGTGCGGGGGTCGTCACTTGCCTAAAGCAAAAAAGGTCGAAATGATGACGGAAGCGTGCTGTTTTGTCAACCTGAAGTACGCCGAGCTCACCAATAAGTATCCTTTCGAGCTGTCCGGCGGACAGATGCAACGGTTGATGATTGCGCGTATTTTTCTGCTCAAGCCAAAGATTCTGCTTGCGGACGAGCCTACCAGCATGATAGATGCCTGTTCCCGTGCAACGATTCTGGATATGCTGTTGCACCTGCGTGATGAAATTGGCATGACCATCATCTTCATAACGCATGATATTGGTCTTTCGTATTATATTTCCGACAGCGTCTATATCATGGAACACGGTAAGTTTGTTGAGCATGGCAGTGCCGATGAAGTAATCCTCTCGCCCAAAGCAGCCTACACCAAACGGCTTATCAGCGATGTTCCGAAAATCTATGAACCTTGGGATCTATCCACCGTGTAATCACACCGTTGCGGTATCCCATTGTGAAAGGATGGAACCTGTTATGGATATCAAGGCAACAATCGCACAAATGACGCTGGAAGAGAAGGCTGGAATGCTTTCCGGTTTGGATTTTTGGCATACCAAACCCGTTGAAAGGCTTGGAATCCAAAGCTGCATGGTCAGCGACGGCCCTCACGGTTTGCGCAAACAGGATGATAGCGCTGATCACCTTGGCATTAACGATGCTATCAAAGCCGTCTGTTTTCCCGCAGGATGCGCAACAGCAGCCTCGTTTGACCGTGATCTGCTAAGAACCATCGGCGAGGCAGTAGGCGATGCCTGCCAGCATGAAAAGGTTTCTGTGGTTCTTGGTCCAGCGGTGAATATCAAGCGCTCGCCTTTGTGCGGTCGCAACTTTGAATACTTCAGCGAAGATCCTTATCTTGCGGGAGAAGCTGCAGTAAGCCTGATTGATGGCGTTCAAAGCCGGAATATAGGCACAAGCATCAAGCATTTCGCGTGCAACAGTCAAGAGAACCGGCGCATGAGCAGCAACAGCGTTGTGGATGAGCGCACGCTACGTGAAATCTACCTGCCCGCTTTCGAAGCTGCCGTAAAACGTTCCCAACCTTGGACTGTTATGTGCAGTTACAATCTGGTGAATGGCATCTATGCATGCGAAAACCACTGGTTGTTAACCGAGCTTCTACGTGATGAGTGGGGCTTTCATGGTTATGTCATGAGCGACTGGGGCGCGGTAGATGATCGCATTGAGTGCGTCAAAGCCGGATTGGACTTGGAGATGCCTTCATCCAGCGGCGAAAACGATAAGCGCATTGTGGCCGCCGTGCGAGCCAACACACTGGATGAAAAGCTTGTGGATCATTGCTGCGAACGCATTCTGACGATTAATCAGAAGTATCTGGACAATGCTAAGCCTTCTACTGTTTGGGATAAGCAGGCACAGCACGCGCTCGCGCGCAAACTGGCTGCGGAATGTATGGTACTGCTTAAAAACGAGGGCAACGTTTTGCCTCTTCAAAAATCCGCAAAAGTTGCCATTATCGGTAAGTTTGCCAAACAGCCTCGCTTTCAAGGCGGCGGCAGTTCGCATATCAACTGTACACAGATCACCAGCGCATGGGATGTTCTGTGCAGCCAGCCTGATATTTCTTATGCCGATGGATACGAGATCGAAAGCAATGAACCTGATGAAGATTTGATCGCCGAGGCTGAAATTGTTGCGAAGAATGCCGAAGTAGCCGTGATTTTCGCTGGTCTCCCCGATTTGTTTGAAAGTGAAGGCTATGATCGTACGCATATGCGGATTCCTGTCTGTCAGGAGGCGCTGATTGCACGTGTCTCCAAGGCAAACTCCAATACGGTTGTAGTGCTCTACAATGGTTCACCGATTGAAATGCCTTGGTTGGGTAGCGTGAAAGCCGTATTGGAAGCCTATCTTGGCGGACAAAATGTCGGTGGCGCTACTGCAGATGTTCTGTATGGCGATGTCAATCCAAGTGGTCGCCTGCCGGAGAGCTTCCCTCTGCGCTTGGAAGATAACCCCTCCTTCCCTTGGTATGGCGGTGAAACGGACAGGGTGGAATACCGTGAAGGCGTGTTCGTAGGGTATCGTTGGTACGATAAAAAACAACTGCCCGTGCTGTTCCCGTTTGGCTATGGCTTAAGTTATACCGATTTCACCTACCGAAATTTACGGTTGAGTCAATCGGAAATCAAGGATACCGATACCCTAACCGTTCAGGTAGAGGTTACCAATACCGGCAAGAGAGTTGGTAAAGAGGTGGTGCAGTTATATGTAGCTGCCTCTTCAGGGACTGCGATCCGTCCTGTGCGCGAACTCAAAGGTTTTGAGAAAGTCAGCCTCGCGCCGGGCGAAACAAATACCGTCACCTTTACACTGAATAAGCGTGCTTTTGCTTATTGGAATACTCAGTTGCATGATTGGCACGTCGAAACTGGCACATTCGGCATTCAAATTGGGAAATCAAGCCGAGATATCATTCTGGAAACGGATGTGCACGTTATTTCCACGGTTGAGCTTCCTACCAAAATCACGCTCAACTCCATCTTCCTCGATTTGATGGCTGATCCCAAGACACTGCCATTGCTTCAACCGCTGATCGAAATGATGACCGAAGCCTTCGGAAGCCATACCAGTGCCGGGCAACAGGAAAGCGATGCCATTTCTGCCGATATGATGAAAGCGATGATCGGATATTCGCCTATCCGCAGTATGCTGAGTTTTGCAGGTGGACGGATCACGTATGACGAGTTGGTTGATTTGGTCGATACACTCAACGCTGCAAAGTAAGCGCTATTCATTGGACGTTATTGCCACTGTTGGTTAAGCGTTTTGTCTTAAACGGCTCGAAATGGTTTACGTTCAGTGTTTCAAATGAATGAAGTAATCATCAGGCACGGTGAAAGGCAGTGTGAAGTCTCCTGAAAATGTCCGAAAATTTTCGTTTGTATTTTAGGACAAAACCTCTGAATTATGATATGATAGCTTTGGTTTTGGTTCAAACACTCTGTTCCCGCTTCTGTACAGTGCATGCATGCGGTAGCTCTATCCGGACATAACCTGATGCTCTGAAGCCATAGTATCTCCGTCGGCTTCCCGGTGATGAACCACCTTGGTCGGAGGGTCATCCCCTGCTTTCATTTACTTCACGGTTGCAATGTCCGTTACTGCACACCCTCAGTATACGTCACAGAAGCTTGAACGGCATGGAGCGCTTTAGAGCGTCCCATGCCGTTCTTACAAATGCAATTACCTCCGGACTCATTCTAGGCCCTGAGAACCGGCAAAGGTGACCTGATTCCCCCGCTCCATGGTTTTATCTTCCTTGCTTTGCGCTTGGTGCAGCGATCTGTACGCTTTACTCATTGATCTCAATACCAGACCGACCTTCTGGTTAAAACGGAGGAATTCAAATGAAAGAGTATCTTAGCCTGACAGGTGATTGGATTTTACAGGAAGCCCTTGGGCACACACAAATACACGCACAGGTACCCGGTTCGGTACTGGGTGATTTGCTTACTGCCGGTTTGATTGACGATCCTTTTTATCGGGAAAACGAGTTTTCAGCTTTGCGGTTATTTGATCGAGATTATACCTATGAGAAGCTTTTTGATGTACCTGAAATGCTTTTAGGACGCGAAAGGATTGATTTGGTGTTCTTTGGCTTGGATACACTGGCTGACGTTACACTGAACGGTATGCCTGTGTTATCCGCTTATAACATGCATCGCACCTGGCGCGTGGATGTCAAACGGTTGCTAATGTCTACAGGCAACCGCCTGCAGATTGTTTTCCATTCGCCAAACCGGTATATCGCCCAGGCATCGAAGGATAATCCTGATGTGACTTATGATGGCACAGGTTATACCATGGGCAGCAACTTTCTACGGAAAGCACATTGCATGTTTGGCTGGGATTGGGGTCCGCAGTTGCCGGATGCAGGCGTATGGAGACCATGTGGGCTGGAAGCTTACGACAGTTTGCGTATTGCCAGTGTCGAAGTTTTCCAGCAACACGAGGCTGGTTGCGTACACATGGATGTATCTGTCCAAACAGAAGGTACCGGCCTGCATACCCTTCGTGTGATTGTAGCGGCACCGGATGGTAGAGAATCAGTTCATCAGGCAGAAGGCAACTCTGTTACTTTCTGCATTGAAAATCCAATGCTATGGCAGCCGAATGGTTGGGGCGAGCATCCGCTGTATACTTTTACGATCATCTGCTTTAATGATTCAGGCTCAGCCCTTGATGAAACCAACCGCCGCATTGGTCTGCGCACCGTTGAAATTTCACAGCAGCCAGATGCTTGGGGCAGCGAGTTCTGTTTCAAGGTCAACGGCAACAAGATTTTTTCGATGGGTGCGGATTATATTCCGGAAGATAATCTAATCGGTCGTACTTCACCGGAGCGTACGCGAAAATTATTGGAAGCCTGCGTAACTGCCAATTTCAATACTGTTCGTGTTTGGGGCGGCGGTTATTATCCCGAAGATTGGTTTTTTGATCTGTGCGATGAACTGGGTTTGATGGTATGGCTTGATTTGATGTTTGCGTGCAATGTGTATAAACTGACCGGGGCTTTTGAGGAGAACATTGTTGCAGAAACAAGGGATAATCTGCTTCGCGTGCGGCATCATGCCTCCATATGTGTCATTTGCGGCAACAATGAAATGGAATCCGGTTGGGTGGACTGGCCAGCAGTTCGTGATCACAGCCCTGCACTGAAAGCGGAGTACCTCATGCAGTTCGAATATGTGTTAAAAAAAGAATGCGCGGCATACGCCCCACAGCTCCCCTATTGGCCCTCCTCCCCTTCTTCCGGCGGTAGTTTTAACGACCCGAACGGGTATGACCATGGCGATGTACACTGTTGGGATGTATGGCATGGTTTGAAACCTTTTGAAGATTATCGCAGCAAGTACCCCCGCTTTTGCAGCGAGTTCGGGTTTGAATCCTTCCCATGTCTTAAAACTGTTGAATCCTATACTCTGCCGGAAGACCGGAATATTTTTTCCCGTGTGATGGAAAGTCATCAGAAATGTGTTGGCGGCAATGGTAAAATCATGTATTATCTGTCTCAGAATTATCGATACCCCACAACACTTGAGCATGTGCTGTACGCATCGCAACTCTTACAAGCCGAGGCAATGCGCGCTGGGGTGGAGCATTGGCGTCGCTACCGCGGCCGCTGTATGGGCGCAATCTACTGGCAACTGAACGATTGCTGGCCAGTTGCCAGTTGGGCAAGCATAGACAGTTTTGGTCGATGGAAACAGTTGCATTACGCTGCCAGACGTTTCTTTGCTCCCGTACTTATTTCGTGTGAACGCAAAGGGTTTTCAATCCGTGTGAATGTAACCAATGAAACACTCGCTGCTTTCCATGGAACCGCGCAGGTTTCGCTGATAGACGCAACAGGCAAAGTACTCTCCGGTAAATCTGTGGCAGTTGATGTCGCCTCGCTTTCTTCCGTCTGGGTACATGATGCAGTTGTAGAATTTCATGACTCGCGCCTGCATCCTGAAGATCGGCTGGCATATATTCTGAGGTTAAGGGATGAACATGGCATGGTTGTGTCAGAAAACTGTGAACTGTTCACGTCGCCGAAGTTCTTTGAATTTGCTCCTCCCGCCATCTCGTGGAAGGTGATCGGTCAGGAAGAAAACTGCTCAATCGAACTCAATGCCTCTTCATTTGCTTGGGGGGTGTGGCTGGAAACGAAATCGGTGGATTGCCAGTTCAGCGACAATAGTATTTTTCTATTGCCTGGCGAAACAAAAATCGTGACTGCTTATTCGATTGCTCCAGACACTCTGCTGGAAAACCTGAGCGTAACCAGCATCGCTGACCTATCGATATAAAGCTACTGTGATATTGAGCTATCCCAGTGTACAAGCGGCGCGCATCGGCATTCGGTGTGCGTCATTTCTTTTGCTGTCGTCCATTCCCAAACGTTGTATGTTGCTTTTCAAGCAATCTGTGCATTGATTCGTATGATTGGGGTAGTCTATACGCTTGTTCGTATTACAAAACAACGATTGCGTCCGAAAAATTTATTGCGCATTTGCCTGGAGTCTTCCAAACATTCGATTTATCTCTTAAGTGCTTAATCAATTGATTCTAAACCATATCCATAGATCACAAAATATGGAGGTTGTTTGCGACAATCTCAGCTTCTATCTTGACGAGTGCCGAAAACCAGATATAATAGAAATGGTGTGTTTTGAGATTTCCTTAGTAAGGAGAAATGTACGATGCGAGCCTTGAAAGGAATTTTGGCTTGGCTGCTGGTGATTACGATTGTGATCATCAGCTTTGCAACGCCCCTTTCTTCGCTGGCTTCTCTGTGGCCGGATACCTCCGGTAAAGCCGCCAATCGGTATGATACTGGCACCGCCTTTGCCTCTGGTATGCAGGAACCGCCGAGTGATTACATCATCAGGCTTTCCTCTTTGTGGTATGCGCAAAGCAATCTCTCCTTCTGGCGATTAACCGGTTTATTACTGGTTTCTTATATTGTACTTTCCCTGCTGATTTTATTATGCTTTTCATCCTATCCTCAAAAAAAGGAAGTCAAGAGCATTTTTCTGGCTTCCTGGCATATTCTGCGCGCCCCTCCATTGAAGGGATAGCATATCGCACCACCCTTTGTATGTATGGGTTTGTTTTGTTTGGTCATACAGGGCCAATGTCTTTAGGTGCGTTTCATAACGGCATCACCGTATGATGCTTGTCAGACCGAATCGCAACCTGTATGCCTGAGTTTAACAATGCGGCGTTGTGTCCCTTGAGCAAGCGTGCCTTTTTGGAATGCAATCCAATCCTGTGTCTCCTTGAGCTATCGAAAACAAGTATTGGATCGGTTGCTTTCAACAACTGCCCAGCTCTGAAAACACATCACAGCAGGGTCACAAGCATTGATAATCTGTGTCAACAGCCCGATTCACTCATTGATCAAACATAAGGTTGGTAACGATGAACTTTATCAAAAAAATGTCTCCCGGTTGGTTATTGGTTGGTGGTTTCGCGACGGTCATTCTGATTGGTTCCATTCTACTGATGTTGCCCATCGCCAGGCACCCGGGAATAACGGTTTCCCCTGTGGATGCGTTGTTCACATCTACCAGTGCCGTATGTGTTACTGGTTTGATCGTGGTGGATACAGCCGATACCTTTACCCTTTTCGGGCGGATTGTGGTAGCGGTGCTGATTCAGATTGGTGGTTTGGGCGTCAGTTCCGCCGCCGTTGGTTTTGTATTGCTTGCACACCGTCGGTTAGGTTTGAAGGGTCGCCTGATGGTGAAAGAGGCCCTCAATCTGACATCTTTCCGTGGCGTTGTTATTCTGGTGCGGGCGATTTTACTGATGACACTCTGCTTTGAAGTGGTTGGAGCGGGGCTGAGCTACATTTCTTTCAGTCAACATTATCCGCCACTAAGAGCATTGGAGATCAGCTTGTTTCATTCCGTAGCCGCGTTTAACAACTCTGGGTTTGATATTCTGGGTGGGTTGACAAATCTGATTCCCTTCCAGCGTGATGTGCTGTTGAACCTTACTACTTGCTGGTTGATCTTTTTTGGCGGTATCGGTTTTCTGGCTGTGATCGATATGCTCAGGAAACGCCGCTTTAAAGCACTCACCCTGCACACCAAAGTAGTGATCGTAACCAGCCTTTCGCTGATTGTGATCGGTACGCTTCTATTGAAGCTTACGGAGAACATCTCCTGGCTGGGAGCCCTGTTTCACAGCGTATCTGCACGTACTGCAGGTTTCAGCACCTATCCACTTGGCAAGTTCACCAGCGCTGGTTTGTTTACATTAACAGCGCTGATGTTCATTGGTGCATCACCAGGCTCCACAGGCGGCGGTATCAAAACCAGCACATTGTTTACACTGGTACAGGCAGTACGAGGCGTTGCTTCCGGCAAAGCGCCCAGCGCATTCAAACGTTCCATTCCGCGCGATGTTATTCTCAAGGCATTTATTGTAACACTGTTATCCGCGTTGGTCGTATGTATAGGTGTGTTTATCCTTTGCATACTGGAGCCGGAATACAGTTTTATGCAGAATCTGTTTGAGGTTACCTCCGCATTTGGTACAGTCGGTTTGTCCACAGGCATCACGCCTGACCTAAGCCAACCAAGCAAACTGCTCATCACTCTAATTATGTTCATCGGCCGTTTGGGGCCGCTGACCATTGCCTCCCTATGGGCATACAAGACCGAATCTGGTGCAAGGTATTCCGAAGAGAACATCACGATTGGATAAGGAGTTTAGACATGAGTCAGAAACAGCAAAAGTCGTACGGTGTGATTGGTCTTGGGCGCTTTGGTATGGCACTCGCCATTAAGCTCGCCAATGCCGGCGCTGAGGTAATCGGGCTGGACAGCGATGAAAACAAAGTAAAAGAACTTCGCAATTACACAGAGCACGCCTTTGTAATATCCAACCTGAGCATTGAAACCCTTCGTGAAACGGGCATTCAGAATTGCAATACTGTGATCGTATGCATCGGAGAAAAGATCGAAGCAAGCCTGTTGACTACCTTCCATGTGGTACAAATGGGTGTAAAGAATGTAATCTCCAAAGCTACCACGGATGATCAGGGCAGCTTGTTAGCCATCATCGGTGCGCAGGTCGTATACCCTGAAAGAGATATGGCTGAAAGGCTTGCTAGCAAACTGGTATCAACGAACGTGATGGATTTTATCTCCATCAGCAATGATGTGGATATCTCAGAGGTTCGCATCGGAAACCACGTTCATGGACAGACCATCCGCAACATCGATTTTCGAAAGCGATTCAGTTTGAATGTCATTGCCCTCGTGCGTGGCCGGGAAACCATCATCGAAATCGACCCCGACGAAACCCTGCATTCGGATGACATAATTGCTGTTATCGGTAAAAAGGAAAACATTTCCCGCTTTGAAGCCTATCTCGCAGATTAAAGGAAGGTGACCAATGTACAAACACGTCATGGACGATGCGAAGCGATGCCTGCGGTGTAAAAACCCCACCTGCTCCGGGGGATGCCCTGTGCAAACCCCCATCCGCGACGCGATTGCTCTGCTGCTGGATAGCCGCCTGCCGGAAGCTGGTGCAATGCTGTTCAACAACAACCCACTCTCGCTGGTATGTTGCCATGTATGCCCACAGGAGAGCCAGTGCGAGGGGCATTGCGTGCTGGCCAAAACCGGTTCATCCGTACATATCAGTGCCATAGAAAAGTATATTTCTGATTATTATCTCAACATCATGCGACCCACATCCTCACAAAAAACGGCTGGAAATGTCGCGATTGTTGGCTCCGGTCCGGCAGGCATTACGCTTTCGTTTCTGTTGTCGCAGCTTAACTACGATATTACGCTGTATGATGCGAACGATCTGATTGGTGGCGTGTTGCGTTACGGTATCCCGGAATTCCGCCTTCACAAGCACATCCTGGATCGGCTGACAGAACGGCTGGTAGAAAGTGGCGTTACCATTCGCCCCAATACGCGCATCGGAAACAATATCACGGTCGATGATCTGTTCCGGGATGGCTTTGATGCAATCTTCCTTGGCACGGGTGTATGGAAACCTTCACGCATGAATATCCATGGCGAAAGCTTGGGAAATGTGCATTATGCCATCGATTACCTGCGCAACCCCGATGTGTACCGACTAGGTAAGTCTCTATTGGTTGTCGGTGCAGGCAATGTCGCCATGGATGTGGCACGCACTGCAATGCGCCATGGCAGTGAAAATGTCACGATCCTTTCCAGTCTTGGCGAGCGCTCCGTCTCCGCACGGCTGGTTGAGCGGCAATATGCGCAGATTGATGGCGCACGCTTGATGATGAACAGAACGGTCGTGCGCTTTACTCCCAAAGGTGCGATCCTCGCAGAAACCGATCTTAGCCGTGAGGATACGATCGCACCGTTACCCGATACGGAGGAACTGTTCCCCACCGATTCAGTGATTATCGCCATCGGGCAGGGTCCACGCTCCACCATAGTATCCACCACTACCGGTATCGACGTCACAGATAAAGGATTGGTCGCTGTAGACGATTGTGGGCGAACAAGCCGTGAAGGCATCTTTGCCTCAGGCGACGTGGTTACCGGCGCTAAAACTGTTGTGGAAGCGGTCAAGGTCTCCAAAAAGGTGGCCGAGGCCATGGACGCATATATTCAAACGAAGAGAGGAAAAACTTATGCGAGTTAACAAGGTTACCTTCTGGTTGGTTCTCGCGGCTGTCTTGTTGATGACCTGGACTGCGTTCTTCGGTTTTCTAGGCATCCCCGGTGCCAACAAAATGCGGTTCGGCATTGACATCCGAGGCGGCGTAGACGCTACGTTCCAACCGGTCAATCTCGACCGCATGCCCACTCAGGATGAATTGGAATCTGCCCGGTCCATCATTGAAACCCGTCTGGATCAGAAAAACATCCTCGACCGCGAAGTGACCATTGACGCCACCAACGGCGACGTGATCGTTCGTTTCCCCTGGAAATCAGACGAGACTGATTTTAACCCACAGAAAGCGATCGCCGAATTGGGTGAAACCGCAAAGCTTACCTTCCGTGACGAGAGCGGCAATATCCTTGTTGAAGGCAAGGACGTTACCAAGAGCGTTGTAGAAAAAAATTCGCAAACCAGCGCATACGAAGTATCGCTGACGTTTAATGATGAGGGGACTACAAAGTTTGCCGAAGCCACGAAAAACAACGTCGGCAAAAAGATCGGTATCTACATGGATGATACCCTGATCAAAGCCCCCGTTGTGGAAGATGCAATCTACAGTGGCCGCGCATCGATTTCTAACATTGGCACCTATGCTGATGCTAACGATCTGGCTCAGAAGATTGCTGCCGGTGCGCTGCCCTTCTCGCTGGAAGCCCGTAACTATTCAACCATCAGCCCGTCGCTGGGTGCTGGCGCCCTGAATGTTATGGTGGATGCAGGTATGCTGGCGTTTGCGTTCATCTGCCTGCTAATGCTGATCTACTATCGTTTGCCGGGTGTGGTAGCGTGCATTTCGCTGCTGTTACAGGTGAGCGGCGTGCTGCTGGCGCTCTCCATCCCGCAGATTACGTTAACCCTGCCGGGCATCGCCGGCGTTATCCTCTCCATTGGTATGGGCGTAGATGCCAACGTCATCATCTCCGAACGTATCTCCGAGGAAATCAAGAGTGGCAAGACAACGACACAGGCCATTATGATCGGCTTCAAGAACGCCTTCTCCTCAGTGTTTGACGGCAACATCACGGTTATGATCGTCGCGATCATCCTGATGATCCTTGGCTCCGGTTCTATGTTGTCCTTCGCTTATTCACTGCTTGCCGGCGTTATCCTGAACTTCCTGGCTGGCGTAACCGCTTCTCACCTCATGATGCGTTCCCTGTGCCAGTACAAGAAGCTTTCCCGCGAATCGTTTTATCAATGCTTGTCTAGGAGGATTGTGCTATGAAGTTTTTCAGCTTTTACAAGCATCGCAAACTGTTCTTCCTGATCTCTGCCACTCTGATGCTAATTGGAATTATCTCCCTCTTCATCAACGGTGTGCAGTTGGATATCCAATTCAAGGGCGGCGCAATTCTCAAATACAGCTACACCGGCGAGCTGCATGCAGATGCTGTTTCCGACTTTGTATCCAAAAAGCTCAACCGTCTGGTGAACGCACAAGAAACAAAGGATCTAACCACTGGCGAAATGCGTGTTTCTTTGGATCTGGCGGGTGAGTATGGTATGACTGCTGCCGAGCAGAATGATTTAAATACCTCTTTAGCCACTCAGTTCCCTGATAATAACCTCACCTCAGTTGAAACATCATTGGTTGAGCCGTTTTTTGGCAAACAGTTCCTCGAACGCAGCATCATCGCCGTCATTCTTGCAATGCTGTTGATCCTTGTGTATGAATGGATTACGTTCCGCAAGATTGGGGGTTTGTCCGCTGGCGTCACGGCTTTAGCAGCTCTCTTCCACGATCTGCTGGTGGTGTTCTTCACCTGCGTTATCGCACGAATCCCGATTGGCGATACCTTCGTTGCTGTAGCGCTATCGATTATCGGTTATTCGATCAACGACACGATCGTTATCTTTGACCGTATTCGTGAAAATAGCCGCCGCCTGCCCAAGGAACCTGTCGAGATGGTGGCTGACCTGTCCATCCGCCAGAGCATGATGCGTTCCATCAACACCAACGCCGCAGTAACGATTTCCGTTGGCCTGATCTACATTTTCGCCGCACGGGCAAGCTTGGAATCCATTTACAGCTTCGCGCTGCCAATGCTGGTTGGTTCCATCAGCGGTTGCTACTCCACGCTTTGCATCGCTGGTCCCCTTTGGGTGATGTGGCAGAAGCACAAGGCTAAGGCTCCCAAAGCCCCCGCTTCCAAGACTGTCGCTACCGCAGCCTGATCAGTACCACTCTTTACGGCAGACGGGTAACCCCCGCCTGCCGTTTTTTGTATGCAACGCCCCGATATCAAAGCATTTCATGCGAATCAGATCATCGCGCCATGGGAAGCTTTATTTTTTGTCATAATCATGTTTCATAGAACATCCTACGTATGCACTACTTCGACTCATCACTAAAGAAAAGTCGCGTGGATGAAAAAGTGAAGCTTTCCATGCCGTTATGATGCAATCTTCAAATTTATCAGAGAAATATCCCAACAGTCGATGGGAGTAGAATACCATCAGTGCAATCCCATACAACCAAATCATCATCATCAATACAAGAACAATACATGAAAAATTAATTGATAGCACTACGATTAAAATATGCTGTAAATCAGTCCACCTGCAACACCAGCACCCAACATTACAAAGATCGGGTTGAGCTTGAAGCGTCTGAGCAGAAAAATGCATACGCTCATGATACCGATGGCAACCCAATCCAATGCCGTTAAAGAAAAGTCGCTCAATTCTCCACTCCATAAAGCATGGGCGATAATAGAAATTCCGGCAGCAGCAATCATCCCGATCACGGCAGGTTGCAGGTTGCACAAAACCCCTTGTACATAATGCAAGTCTTTATACTTCTTGTAAAGGTATGCGAACAGCAAAACAATGAGAAATGATGGTAATATACATCCAAAGGTCGCGATAATCGCTCCCAAAATTCCTGCGATACGTATCCCTACAAAAGTAGCGGCATTAATCGCAATCGGTCCCGGCGTCATTTGGGAGATGGTTATTACATCTGCAAACTCCCCCATGTTGAGCCAGCCATGAATCTGAACCACCTGATTTTGAATCAGCGGTAACGCCGCATATCCGCCACCGATGCTGAATAGTCCGATTTGGAAAAATGCCCAAAACAAATTAAGGAAGATCATGAAGTTCCTCCTTCGGCAGTTCATCGGGTTTATGTTTTACTGTGGTCAATAACCCCACCAGTACACAGGTGAGGATAACCAGTACCACATCGACTTTCAATATAGCAACCGCTACAAACGACCCCACCATCAGCGCAATGGCAAGCGCATGTTTTTCCCTGCAAATACGCCCTCCCATCTCAATGACCACATCAAGGATAACTGCACAAACACCTGCTGCCATTCCTCGCAGAACGTTTTTCACCACAACATTGGTAATAAACGCGCTATATCCCATGGAGATGATGGACAGCAAAATCAAAGGCGGTAAAACGGTTCCAAAAACCGCCACCACAGCTCCAGAAATACCTGCCAGGTGGTACCCAAGTATCACAGACGCATTGACAGCCATCGCTCCGGGTGATGATTGCGCAATGGCTGTAAAATCCAGCATCTCCTTTTCTTCAATCCAACCAAGCCTATCCACAAACTGTTTGCGCATCAGGGGGACGATAACATACCCTCCGCCGAATGTGAAAGCGCTCAATTGAAAAGTGGCAAGAAACAGTTTACTATAAAACCGAAGATTACGTTGCATCATTGTGAACCCTCCCATAACCAGTCTGTTGCATCTCTATCTTAACGGCTTAATGTCGGTTATCCTTGCCAACCCAAGTAAGTGTCCCCAACTTAGCCTGTGATGGTTCGATGTTCATCCTGAAATAGCATAACACAAAAGTCAGTTCTGGGTTCACGTTTCTATGTCAGTCTTGAAATTTAACGAACCTGATGCTTTTTGATATAAAACAATAAAATTGTTGTAAATTTTGCAATTCAGGATTTCACAATTTGCCTGTACTAAAAGAATGCAGAGAACCATTTTGATGCTTTATATTCAGATTTTGTCCAGTTATCCAAACCCCAAATATGCTTCCCTACGACAATCCTTCTGAATGTTTTTGCAGATACAGTGCCAACCTTGAGCGAAAAACCATTCACTCCCGTAGTAAGGAGAGGGTGCCGTTGCTTGAAATACCATACACTCCCGTGCTAAGCTTTGCACATTTACCCATATCACAATCAAAACAAAACACGCCTATTGCTGAAGGGTAATCTTTCAAACGATATATTTAAAGCGTTTTTGCAATTCTCTAGAATGATGAGTGTATATTCTGCTTCGATCATTGGCGGCTATTGCATGGATGTCTTCTGATAGACCGTACATAACGTATTGCCATAGCTTGCAAGGGAGAAAAGTGGTTTATATCCTTCCGGAGCAGTCGTTCCATAGATTTTCGCATAGGTCGTGTTGTAAAACAGGTACGGTGCATCACCATTTTCTAAAATGGATATGCGTTGTTTTGTTTTTGCATCCAGCACGCTGTAACCCGTGCTCAGCCCGAAAGCACTCATCTCGTCACGGCTCCCAATCATTAATGAAGTGCTGTTGTTCCCTTGCGTTTCGCTCAGTTTTTTCATTGCGTTTACGGTACTCACATCCCAGTAATCCAACTCGAAATCCGTTTGAGGGCTTTTGGCAAGCGCATTGAAGTAAGCATATTGGAATGGATGGTTCACTGCAATTCCAATAGCCTGGTATGAAAAGAACAATGCAAGCGCAATACAGGCAGCAATCTGCAACGCATGATGGTTGCTCACCCATTTGAAAACTGCTTGTAACCCTATTCCGCCCATAGCAGCAAGCCCTGCATAAATAAAGTAAAAATGACGCCACCCGTTATACATCAATGGTTGCCTGATGACGACATAGGCTACAGGTATGAACCACAGAGCGCTTAACACCAGTAACAATGGAGTGCGCGAATCCTTCTTCAAACACAGGAAGAACGAGTATACCTGGCCAATTGCCATCAGCAACAGGAATACAATGGGCACAGTAACCGCGATCATTGTAGGCAAATAGCTGTGCGGCAGAAGCAAGCCATGCGTCGGGTCGTATAGGATACCTTTGAAAAGCACTACGCCTGTCCAGCGCGAAAAACCGGTTGCGTTCCTTAAGACATAGGTGAAATAATCCAACGGGTTTTCCCACATTGCAGGAGTAATGATCGCGAAGATCACAGCATAGGATATAATTGCCAAAGCTCCGGATTTTAAGCGGCGTAGGGTCAATCCTCCAGTTTTACACCAGGTGAATATCATGGCAATCCCCATCAGCCCCCAGGCAAATGCGCCAACTATTTTCGTGTTGGTCGCCAACGCACCGGCAAGTGAAAACAGAATCGCCCTCCCTGCACTCGGCTCCCTTATCAAATGAGCGCCTGTTGCCAGCGTGCAAAGAACGAGTGAAAGCAATACAACATCCTTACTGTTGTAATGGCCTTCCGCAAAAAAACGTGGGCTCAGATATAAAACTAATGAAGTCGCGCAAGCCAGTATACGGTTAAGCTGTAATTCTCTTGCAAGCACATAGAGGGCAAGTACCCCAGCCATAAACCAGAGCCATGTATAAACATGCCATAAAATCAACAGCAGTTCTGGCGCTGTATCAGCCAGTGCCAGCAGAGGAGCTGCCAGATAGTACGCGCTTTGCCCATGATCACGTTCAATACTTTCCGAAATGCGGTTAATATAAAGCTGATCATAATATTGGATTACCTTACTATCAGCACCTAAAATCTGATAAGCGTATTCCTTGATGTTTTCCTGTAGAATCACCTGTTCGGCCGGCTCATCGCAGGGTAATCCATAGTCTGCCGCAGTCAAGAGGCCTATAGCAGTCAGTACAATAAAAAACAAGGCGATCCATAAAGATGGTTTTACTTTATGCATGTGCTGCGCCACTCCCTTTGCATGTAGTATCATCCTGAGCGTACTGTAGCCAACCAACGAGCCCGTTCAATCCACTAGCACAACATAATGGCATGAATTCTTTGCCTGTCAGAATTGAAGCCAGCGTTTCTTGGCTTGGCGCGATATGATGTTTGGCATTATCCATATGATTATATCCTAGAATTAATTGCTATGGATGGGCATTGGCAATGCCAGTTACAAAGACAAATCGTACTACCTTGCGTATTATAATCGAAAATGCGCAGCTTGGCTACTTACTTCGCAATTCAGGGATGAGGAATGTGTTTGGCCAATTGATATGCTATGATTTAAAAGAATAGATGCCCCCGTTCGCAATGTGTGTTAAAGATTGGATATGGTTCTTGTGAATCATTTCTGTATATGGTAGGATAAATTGTAGCTCATTCCCGATTTTACATCGTGAGCATCCAAAAGGCTCAAATAAACTGATAAGGGTATAAGGAGCATGAATCTATTAACAAAGATGAAGGGGTCATCATTATCAGCCAAAACCAGCCGTTCGCTATATATTTTTCTTGTGATTCTGATATTGGCAACCGGTTGTTTTGTCCGTCTATATGGCATTGGTACGCTAAGTACCGGAATTAATCAGGACGAAGCCTCTATTGGTTATGATGCATTTTCAGTTGCAAACTACGGTATTGATCGAAACGGTGTATTCAACCCTGTCTACCTGATTTCCTGGGGATCGGGGCAAAACGCCGGTTACATGTGGCTGTTGATCCCATTTATTAAACTATTTGGGTTAACATTAACCACTGTACGTTTGCCCATGGCTTTGGCAGGCTGCATTTCGTTATTCGCAATATTCGCGCTCTTGCATCGTCTGCGTAACCAAAAGCTTGCATTAACTGCCCTATTCCTATTTGCGATTTGTCCATGGCATATATTGAAGAGTCGCTGGGCATTGGAATCCAACCTCTTTCCTGATTTTTTGCTATGGGGTATTGTTCTTTTCAGTCTTGGTATGGGAACAAAAAAGTTGCACTATTTTTATCTTGGCAGTGTTATCTTCGGTCTTTCTTCGTGGAACTATGCAACCAGTTTCATCGTTCTACCTCTCTTTTTAATTCCTGCCGCCATTATTTTCTGGAAACAAAAAAGCCTGCCAATTCGTCATCTATTCGGATGTGTCGGCGTTTTTCTTTTTGCAGCATTTCCAATTATCCTTTTTGCGATCATCACGATCTTTCATTTACCAAGCATTACCACTCCCCTGTTTACGATCCCGTCGCTTCCCTATCAACGTGCCAGTGAATTTGTATTATTATCCGACACCCCGCTGACTTCTTTGGTTTCCAACGGGAAAGCGCTGCTTCGAATCCTTCTGTTTCAACAGGATGGCAATTTATGGAATTCCGTAGAAGGTTATGGTCTGTTTTACTTGTTTAGCGTTCCTTTCCAACTCATCGGTTTTCTTCGTAGCGTGCTTCCAGTCAAGCATGGTGGAACATTTCGTGCCATTGTTCCCGGAGCTTGGATGTTCAGTTTGATGGCATTAATCGGGTTCATGTTAGGGGTCATGGTGGAACCGAATATCAATCGCGTCAATGTTCTATGGATACCATTGATCTGGTTTTGGATTCTTGGCGTATATGACATTATCCGAAGCCGACGTTTATGGCGATGGGCTATCACGATATTGTATACACTGAGTTTTGCGCTATATGTGCATAGTCTCTTTGGCAATTATATGGATGAGCTGAATACAAAGAACCAAAATGGATTTCTCGAGTCAGTCCAATTTGCCGATACGCTGCATGTTCAGCAGATACAGGTGCAGTCTTCTCAACAAACCTACATACGAATCCTGTTTGCGCTTCAAATACCCCCACAGGAGTTCCGAAACTCGATCACCTCCGAGCATCCGGGAATTTACAGTAAGATTGATATCTTTGGAAAATGGAATTGCACGGAAAACATTACATTTGACAACAGCAAGTCCTTTGCCATCATCGTAAATGATGTGGATGTTGATACCGAATGGCCAGAATTCGACTGGAGCTGCAAACAATTTGGGGATTTCACTGTCGCATGGCCAGCAAATGAACTGGTAACATGATGAGTGTCTGCAACCATCAATACCAAACAGGTAGCATCTTTCAACGACCTGTTTGAATTCCAGGTCGATGGGCATAAGGAAAATGATGGCGTAACAATAGTAGACGCCACTCAAAACAACCATGATGATTAACCAACAATAGCAGGAATTGCTTACGCTGGAAGTTGCCCAGTCCACTGAGGCTGTTATTCGCGCTTCCGCTCTGGCTCAACTGTGATATAATCATTGGTGCCTATCGTGATTGACATCCATGGTGGCGCGGGTTTGTGGCACCTCCTTTCTGCTAAGGATGAACATCACTATGCGTTTTCTCTTTATTGTTAACTTCATCTTGCAATAACCCATCCTGTAAAATGACGAAACGATATTCTATTTGGCAATAGATGTTGGAGGCAAATCATGCAAAAACGTAATTATAAGACAGCCTTGGTAGCTGTGAATGCGCAATATATCCACACAGGGCTTGGTGTGCGTTCCATTGCTGCCTATGTGCGTCGCGAAACGGATTACTCTATTGAGGTAATGGAATTTACCATCAACAATCCTGAACAGGATGTATTGGCAGCACTTTATGCAAGCAATGCAGATGCTTACTTGTTTTCATGCTATATTTGGAATATTGAATTCATTCTTCGCGTTATTCACAATTTGCGCCAACTTCTTCCTGATGCGCGTATTGGCTTAGGGGGACCGCAGGTTTCCTATCAGGGAAAAGCAATTTTAGACACCGAACCGGATGTTGATTTCATACTAGTTGGTGAAGGCGAAGAAACTGTTTGTCAACTGCTCGGTTTGCTTCAAGTTGACGCGCCACTACAGGAATGTCTTGGCATAGTGTACCGCGAAGGCGAGCATGTGATTGCCACCTCCTCGCGCAAATCCCTGTCCTTGGATATGCTGCCATTTGCATATCCAGATCTTGATGATTTGGAGAACCGAATCGTCTATTATGAAAGTATGCGAGGTTGCCCCTTTTCATGCAGTTATTGCTCCTCCTCCATTGAGCATGGTGTGCGGAAACGTTCATTGGCACTAGTGTTTTCGGATCTTTCTGTGTTTCTGAAGCATCGCGTACCTCAAGTAAAATTCGTAGATCGCACGTTTAATTGTGACAAAGCGCACGCTCAGGGCATATGGGAATGGTTGGTTGCTCACGACAACGGTGTGTCCAATTTTCACTTTGAACTTTCAGGGGAATTGTTGGATGAGGACACGATAACCTTCCTTTCCGGGGTACGCCCACAGCTTTTTCAATTTGAAATCGGCGTACAATCTACAAATATTGAGACTTTGCACGAGATTGATCGATCTTCAAATCTGACGCTTTTATTTTCACAGGTGAGTCGCCTTTTAGCGCCTGGAAATATCCATATCCATTTAGACTTGATCGCCGGACTTCCATACGAAGGGTATACACGTTTTCAAAAATCGTTTAATGACGTATACGCAACCATGCCGCACCAGCTTCAGTTGGGCTTTTTGAAGGTGCTACCCGGGTCGGAAATGCAGCGACAAGCTCAGGCCTATGGCTTGATATATTCCAAAAGCGCACCTTATGAAGTGCTTATGAATCATTGGATCAACTACCCGCAGATAGTGTTACTGCACGGCGTTGCGTACATGGTAAATATATATTACAATAGTTTTCGCTTCCAGCATATTCTGGTGCATCTCGTTACGCTGTTCCCCAATGCATTTACTTTTTATCTCGCGTTGTGGTTGCATTACGAAAAGGTGACTGAAGGCAAGCCTGTTAGTGACATAGGTAATTATTCACTGTTGGAGAGCTTTATCCGGACTCAGGGGTACGAAACAACAGAAAAAATGCAATGGTTAGCAAAATACGATCTATTACTGCACAACAAACCGCACAAGTTGCCCTCGTGGATTACCGTAAACCTATCCCATGCGTACCGTGATGTAATTCAGAATTTTTTCATGAAACCAAGCAATATCAATACATATTTACCGGAATATGCAGAGGAAACCTCCGCCCGGGTCGAGCGTACTGCTCATATGGAAATCTTCCCCTTCAACCCTGAATCCGGCGCAATTGGAACCGTGGCGATTGTATTCAATTATCGCCACCGAAACAGTGTAGGCGTTGCGCAGTTCCATGTGCTGCCAATGGAAATGATACTGTCTCCTGATGTGACCCGATCATCTCCAAGGGTTGCGTTACATTTTCCACCTAATGATCATCAGGCTTTGCAAGATAAGTAATGGAATTGGGTTTGAGAATCTATCTTTTAAATAATCACTTAATCTACAGTTTCTCAAATGCTCTTTAGGCATAAGGAACCAAGACTCATTGGGCTTAACCCTGTTTTTCACCCCAAACTTTAACACTCCTATCCTGATGCCCATCCATATTCCCAGATGCATCCTCCACAATTTGTTAGCTATTCTCCATCGTATGGACAAGCTCCCGAAAACCTGCTCACGATTCGAGCCACTCAACAAATTCAGCATTCTGCCTTTCAAGCCGCTTTATTGCCTTCGTTTACCGCCGGAGTATACTTCTGCGCCAAGGACAACTCTATCGTTTTCAGCAGATTTTTATAAACGATAACATCCTGCTTATTCTCGGGGTCATAACGATTGGTGGGCAGGTACAGCGAAATAAACGGGCTTTCCTGCTCAAATAGGATATCATCCGGGAATTCTTTAATCAAATCGTAAGTCATACTATGCCTTCCTTTATAGGGTGTTAATCCGTCGGTATGAGTTTGTACATCATATACAGTATATACAATTTACGTTGATATAAAGTCGGGTGGATTGTTAAAGTCATTTGGTTATCGTTGACAGCAACATTTTTGGCGGACATGGCGGACAAATCTGATTTTCGTATCTTTATGTATTCCGATTTGTTACTACACGCTCTATTTACTCCTATTATACCACACTGACGGGAATGAAAACCAAATTGATTCTGCTCCGAGCGTTGTACCAGATAGACTAGCTTTCAATTTTGGTATAACGCTCGGGAGCCGTCCAGTATGAATCCCGTATGACGGTTTTCATGCACTTTTAATCACCTTATAATCAATGTCCCATTGAATAATGCGGCGCATCATCGATAATGGATGAGGAAAGCAACAAATACCCCTACCCTCATTGGTGGAAAGGATTAAGCATATGGCAGCCGATTTTGACGTGACCACATACCTGAATCAGGGAGCGGAGCAACTCGTACAGGACATCCTGAAAGCAACGCTGCGTAACCCAAAAGAGGTGGCCTTCCTGCGTAGATACCATGCTGCCCAGCGGGGAATGGATAAGCGCCGCACAGCGCTGGAAGCGGATGGCCAACATATCCCGATGTTCCTGATTGCGAGCATAACCAATGCGTGCAACCTTTTCTGCAAAGGCTGTTATGCGCGCGCCAACGGGCAGTGTGGCCAAACCAGCACCGACCCTCTGCTAGATGCAAAACAATGGGATGATATCTTCAACCAAGCCCAGGAGGTTGGTATCCCGTTTGTACTGTTGGCGGGCGGCGAACCCATGATGCGACCGGATGTATTGCACGCGGCTGCGGAGCATGAGAGCATCCTGTTCCCGATTGTCACCAATGGTACACTCATCGACAGGCCGCTACTGACGTTGCTGGATCAGCATCGAAACCTTGTGCCGGTTGTAAGTCTGGAGGGCGGAGAGGCGGCGACTGACGGGCGGCGAGGCGATGGATCTTTTCACAGTGTACAGGCCGCGCTTCAAGCCCTGTGTGAAAAGAAGTTACTGTTTGGTGTGTCACTGACGGTCACAACCGAAAACCGGCCGGAGGTCATGTCAGCTGATTTCATCCAATCGCTGTATCAGGAAGGTTGCCGGGTTGTATTCTTTATAGAGTATGTGCCTGTCGCGCCCGGCACCGAGTACCTTGCGCCGGACGACGAGGAACGTCTCGTGATCGAGGTAGCGCAAGATGATTTGCGTGCCCGCTTTCCGGGGATGGTATTCCTCTCCTTCCCGGGAGACGAGAAATACATGGGCGGCTGCCTCGCGGCAGGGCGCGGGTTCTTCCACATCAACGCGCACGGGGCTGCCGAGCCATGCCCGTTTTCCCCCTATTCGGACATGAATCTGCGCAACCACACGCTGCTGGAAGTGCTCCAATCTCCGTTCTTCCGGCTGGTACGCGATCTGAATGCACAGGGTGGGGAGCATAGCGGTGGTTGCGCACTGTTTGAAAAAGAAGCGCAGGTCAAAGCATTGCTCTTCCCGCAAAAGACATAATCCTTTTTCCTGTGAATCTCCTTTTTGTGTTGGTGCTTGGCACTGGGTTCTCCTTGCACAATTTTGCGTTTCAGGGGTACACACCGGCGCCGGTATCTATAATAATCGCATTTCCCATAAAAGGACGTTAATCTCGATAAGAGGTTGGCGTCTTTTTTGTATGAATAGAAAGGGCTTATTGATACGGTTTTATTGATTTTTTAGATTGGTGCAATGCCTTTGGGGCTGGTTTTCAAAGCTTGCCAGAATGCAGAGATTATGATGGCTAGACACACATACGCCAATGCTAAATTGGGTGGATGTTTTAGGTGCACAATGAAACGATTAACGGATTTATGGGATTCTTGTCTGTTGAAAAGAAGCATGCTCAGCAAACGACATCTTCCCACAGAGTAATTGCTATTATAAAGAAAATTCGTTATGATGTAATACAGTACTGATAGAGGCTGAAATTCAAATGTGTTGAGGTACAGAATGAGCAAACGAAAGAAAATGGCGATAACCATGATATTCGTCGTGACATTTCTGTTGGTAGCTTCGAGCTTTTATGTTTTTGAATATACTGAGCCAGGATATAGGATGTCTGTAGCGATGCATGGATTTGCACAGATTGCGGATAATCTCTATATGGACCAGAATTGGCATGGCGATACCAATCAGCTTTTAAGTATGATTGAGGAAGCGCGTGAACGCGTCTGTGCTTTTTTTGGTGAGGTTAAGAGTCATCCAACGGTTATCATTTGCGACGATAAACAAAAACTGGCGCGTCTGGGCGGTGATCATGATACATTCACAGTGATGTTATTCCAAGCCAACTCCTATATCTCAGTTTCATCAGATTGGTTGAACGTAGATGTTTTGGCACATGAATTAACACATGCTGAAGTTCACACTCGAATTTTCCGTGGTGGAATTTCATTTGTTCTGCCAATACCGACATGGTTCGACGAGGGACTTGCCATACAAAATGATTATCGTGAGCAGTATAGCGATCAGGCATGGCTGAGTATTACTGATAATGGCGTATGCGTTCCATCAATTGACGAATACAATACCGCCGCGAAATTCTACGCGGGAGACACAGAGGACAGAAGAAAGCGATATTGCCTCGCAGGGCATGAAGTCGCCGCATGGATTGAGCAACATGGAAAAGATAAAATGATCACCCTGCTTATTAAAATATCTCAAGGTGCTGAGTTTTCAAACTTATACCTCAGTGAAAATTAAAGACCTGGCGCTGATTTTATCTACATTCTCCAACAAAGAAAAGTGGTGGGGAATGCATCGAGTAAACGCAATACGATTGGTAAATTCATACATTTTCAATATGCTTGGACAAATCCACTTATACCGATACGAAGTGAAAAAAATATCTTCTTCAACGGTGAACGGTACAGATGCCTTAATGCCAACTCAATTCGATTTATCATGACGGTACACTGAGCCACGGAAACAAGAATGCTACCTGAATGCGAGCCGGTCAAATTACTGAAACGTAATTCGAACCTCAAGTTTATGCATTACTTGAACCTTGGTCAGCGCATTCTTTAGGCGTTACCCTTATCGTTGTAATTATTTCCATGCCCTATATGCAAGGCATTGATATACCAGGCTCCGTTTGTTATAATTCTATTTAGATAGCAGCGAGATAAGACAGTGGATTTATACACTTTATTTAAGGCATATTACACTACTTTTGATAACGAAAAAGGCATCGAGAATTTCTAGCGGCAGGAAGGAGGCTACAATATGCAACAGAGTATCATGGTATCATTAGCCAATAATACTGCACTGCTACTTGTGTTATCGGTAGTTCTCGAGCTAACCTATCATATGCCACCCAAATATCATCGCCTAAAGGCGATCATCAGCGGGATCATGATCACATTTATTTGCATTGTCATCATGAATGTGCCCTTTATGCTTCAACCCGGAGTATTCTATGATACTCGTTCCATTCTGATCAGTGTCACTGCTCTGGTCTTTGGGTTGGTACCAACAGCAATAACAGCCATTGCAGCTTCCATCTACAGGTTGAGTCTAGGAGGCGCGGGTACCTGGCAGGGGCTTGCTGTCATTATAAGCAGCGCCCTCATCGGACTGGCTTGGCGACGCTGGATCCTTCCAAAATCAAAACAGCCTCGATGGTTGAACATTTTTCTCATGAGCCTGATCGTTCATACCGTAATGTTAGCCTGTACTTTCTTGATACCCTATCCTGACAGCGTTGTTGTTTTTCGTGCAATAGCCTTGCCTGTGATTATCATTTATCCTATTGGTTCCGTACTTCTGAGCATGTTGCTCTTGCAGCAACAAAAGTATAGAGATGTTCTTTCACAATTAAAACAATCAGAAGAGCGTTTCCGATGCCTGTTTGATAAAGCGCCGCTTGGATACCAATCATTGGATTTCGATGGACACTTTCTGGAGGTCAATCAGCAGTGGCTCGATACGCTAGGCTATACCCGTGATGAGGTAATCGGAAGATGGTTTGGCGACTTTCTATCACCTGATTATCGAGACGCATTCAGAGAGCGCTTCCCAATATTTAAGCAAAAAGGTCAGATACACAGCGAATTTGAGCTGCTACATAAAAACGGAAAGTCGGTTTTTATTGCTTTTGAAGGGAGAATAGGGTATGCGCAGGATGGAAATTTCAAGCAAACCCACTGTATTTTACAAGATATAACCCGACAAAAGCAAAGCGAAAAAGAGCTTCGGGCGAGTGAAGAGAAATACAGCAAATATATCGAGAACGCGCCAAATGCTGTATGCGTTGTAAACGAAAACGGACAGTATATTGAAGTGAACAAAGCAGCCACTATGATAACAGGGTATGACAGAGAAACGCTACTCAAAATGTCCATCGCGGACATAACAGGCGAAGATACACTTGAAACAGCCATGCACGGGTTCGAAAATCTAAAACTTACTGGCAAAATGAGTGAGGATTTAACGTTTATCCACAAGGACGGTTCCATTCGGTGGTGGACTGTAGATGCTATAACAATAAGCGATCATCGATACATCGGTTTTTCTAGTGATATCACGGAAAAGAAAAATGCAGAGGAAAATCTGCGTCACCTCAGTTATCACGATTCGCTGACCGGTTTATACAACCGCAGGTATTTTGAGGAAGCGTTA
>Ga0302293_10000128_pt1 | contig 45234 bp, 38 predicted proteins | sample III_Fen_N2_2_FD_198758 | JGI IMG/M metagenome (GOLD analysis project Ga0302293, IMG submission 198758) | Peat permafrost microbial communities from Stordalen Mire near Abisko, Sweden - III_Fen_N2_2 | ecosystem: Environmental > Terrestrial > Soil > Wetlands > Permafrost | place: Sweden: Abisko...
GATCGATCAAACCCTGCGCTGCATGAAATGCGAAGCCCTGCACCGAGACGGTGAATTGCTGATTCCCTTTGACTGGTTCTGCCAAACTATCCTGAACCTGCACGTGAGCGAATATGACGGAGTGCTCTATGCAACCGACCACCATGCGGAACTGTCCATGAACATGGCGCAGATCCTCAGGGATTTGATGATGGACACCACGGATATCGATATGTTGAAGATGAGGGGGAACCGGGCATGAAAGTAACAGCCTATACGCGTATAGGCGATTTTGGGCAGGAGGCGCTTCGCTTCGTAGTGGAACTGAACACGCCCGCGCCTGCCCTGCAACCGGAGGATTTTCAGCTCGATGGTGCGTTCACGGATATCAGCCTCACCATGCCCAGCCGGATGCTCGCCGTGCGGGCGGAGGGGAATACGCTGGAACTGACCGTGCTACCTTTCCGCTACAGCGCTAAATTCCGTGTTACTGGGATTGGCGCCGCGGAAGGAATTGCCTTTGCCAAAGCAGAAGTAAATACTGTTTATACCCAAACAGCGGACGCTTTTGAGCCGCATGTGGAAAACGGTGTTGTGTACCGCCTTTACCGCCCTCAGTCAACCAAGCCCAAGCCGTTGGTGCTGTTTTACCATGGCGGCGGCGAGTGTGGCACCGACAATTTTCTGCAAATGACGGGCACCATGGGCGCGGCCAACCTTGCGGAACGTTGGCCGGATGTATACGTGCTGGCACCGCAGGCGCCCGAGGGCAGCGAATCGTGGGAGCAGCTTGTGCGCCGCATGTCACTGGGCGGCAACAAGTTTGCGGTCAACATCGGCGGCTCCACCGGTTCCGGTGTGGGAGAACGCGGCTGGAACCGCGAATACGTGTCGGCAGTCTGCGATGTGATCCGCGGTATGGTAGCGGACGGGCTGGTGGATGCAAAGCGTATCTATGCCATCGGGATGAGCATGGGCGGCGCGGGCGTCATTCGTACTCTGTCCGTAGCGCCGGAGCTGTTTGCTGCCGCAGCGCCCATTTGCCCCAGTATGAACGGCGAAACCTACCCGATGCTCGCGGCGTTGCCGCCTTTGCCCATCTGGATTTCGGCAGCCTATATCGATCACCAGCCCAACCGGCTGGCATACATCATAAGGGCCTGTCAGCAACGCTGGGCGCGAGGGGTCGGCAATACCAACCTCACGGTGTATACCCCGGAAGAACTTGCCGCTTATGGCATCGCATGCAACGAAAGCCTGAGCATGCAGCAGGTTATGGCTGAAAACCATAACTGCTGGACGCTGGCATTGCATAATGAAAACGGACTGCTCGACTGGCTGCTCGCCAACGCAAAGGTCGATTGAGCTGTTCCCAAACCCATACGAAGCTCGGGAGGAATACTGTGCGAACCATTAAAGACGTTGCCGAACTTTCCGGCGTATCCATCGCTACGGTGTCGCGCATCCTCAACAATCGGGGCAAAATCAGTGAAAAGACGCGGCAAAAGGTCTACGGGGTCATGAAAGAGCTCAACTATTTCCCGAACGAAATGGCGCGCTCGCTGCAAAGCAAAAGCCGCATCATCGGCATCATTGTTCCCCATATCCATTACCCTTTTTTCAGCTATCTGTTGGAATCGGTGGAAGAGGCCTGCTCTGCCGAGGGCTACAAGCTGCTACTGTGCAAATCGGGCGGGGAAGGCGAAAAGGAGGCGGACATGGTATCGATGCTGCGCGCCAACAAGGTGGCGGGCATCCTGCTATGCAGCCGCGTGGGCGATACTTCCGTCTACACAGATTGCGATATGCCCATCATCAGCATCGACCGTGACATTCCGCACATTCCCTATGTAACCTCCAACAACTACAACGGGGGGGAACTGGCTGCGCAGGCACTCGCGGCAGCGGGGTGCAAATCTCCGATCCTGTTTAGCGGCAGATTTCCGGAGTATATGGCCGCCAGCCTTCGCAACACCGGGTTTCAGGACGAGTGTGAGCGTCGGGGCATGAAATGCCTGGTTCACTACATCAACCAAACCTATTCTGCTACCGATCCGCTCCCGGAAGCGTTTCTGAAATTCGTGAAGGAACACCCCGAAGCGGATGGCATATTCGCCAACGGGGATGTGCTGGCTGTGAACCTGATGATCGGCATCCGCAAACAGCATATGAAAGAACTGGCTGATTTGCCTATCGTGGGGTATGATGGGCTGGAAGCTTCCGAGCACTTCGACCTCACAACCATCGCGCAGCCGATACGGGAAATGGGCGAATGCGCGGTAGACCTGCTCCTGAAAAAAATCAAAGGCAAAATGGTGCCGGAACGCTCCGTGTTGCCCGTACGGCTGGTGGAGCGCGCCTCCACGCTTGCCGCACCCAAACACGCGAAGGCAAGGCAGCCCGCGGTTAAAACCAAAGCCTAAGCACATCACAAACAGAAAAGATGGATGGAATCATGAACTTCGATCAACTGACACGCTATTTGGACTCGTTACAGGAAACATTCGGCATTCCGGCGGTGGATTGTAAAATCACTTTGGGATACAATACCGTTTACCGCCACAGCGCAGGCTTTGCGGATGCAGCCAGAACCCGCCCCATTACGCCGGATGATCTGTACAATATCTACTCTGCCACCAAAGTGGTGACCGTAACGGCAGCCATGCAGCTTTGTGAGCAGGGGAGGTTGAACCTGAACGATCGGCTGGATACCTACCTGCCGGAGTTTGCGGATATGGTTTATGCCGACGCTTTCCCGCTGGGTCAGTTCCCGATTCGCTGGCCTACCCGACAGGATGAACTCCGAAAAGCACAAAATCCCATCCGCATTCTGGATTTGTTCCGCATGTCGGCGGGGATGTCCTATGATACGGAATCTGCGGAGATCAAGGCAGTGCAGCGGGCAACCAACCAACAGGCTACCACGCGGGAGGTCATGAAAGCCCTCGCAGCCATGCCGCTGCTCTATGAACCGGGTACCCGCTGGGCTTACAGCCTGTCTCACGATGTGTTGGGTGGACTGATTGAGGGGATCTCCGGTGAAACGCTGGGCGAATACCTGCGTAATCACCTTTTCGCGCCGCTCGGCATTCAGGACATGTATTTCACGCTGGACGAGAGCCATCAGGCAAGGCTGAGCGCGCAATATGGGGCCGATTTTGAAACACATGCGATTGGCCCCGTGCCCCAGACCAACCGTTACCGCCTGACGGATGCCTATGAAAGCGGCGGCGCGGGGTTGGCCTGTACGGTGGATGCCTACAGCCTTTTTGTGGAAGCCCTGTGCAACGGCGGGGTCGGCAGGTCGGGAAAACGGATTCTCACCCTGGACTCCATCAACGAACTGCGTAAAAATCGGTTGGATACGCAAATGCTTACAGACTTTTCCATGGCCGGAAAGACCGGATATGGCTACGGGCTTGGTCTGCGAACGCTTTTGGACGCGAGCGCCTCCAAGAGCCCTGTTGGCGAATTCGGCTGGGATGGCGCAGCAGGCGCATTTGTGCTGATTGATCCGGAAAACCGGCTGGGTATCTTTCTGGCCGAGCATGTGCTGGGGTTGATTGAAAACTATCACATTGTCCACCCCACCATTCGCGATCTGGCCTATGAGGCGGTTTTGGGGCGGTAAATCTGCTAGGTTACCTATTAAAAGAGGACTGCCCTCCACGTGGAGACGGCAGTCCTCTTTTTGTTGCTGTGAAATGGAATTGGAAATCCATACGCACTGGCAACAGATGCATTTCTACCGTCGCTTTTACCGCTTTGTGAGGTGAAAAAGGGCTCTCGTGCGGCAGCCGGTCAGCGGAAGCGTACTGTGTGCGTCCACCTCTGATCGGGCAAACGCCGATCACGGGAAGGATAGGCTTGGGAACGAATCATCAACCTTTTTGAAGGATGCCTACACGTCGGTATTGAATGGCAGCATGGGCAAACCGTTGCTGTTGTACACCGGATCGGTGCAGTAGGGCTTCCATGCAAAACGAACGTTCACGGAAGCTTCCGGCGTGATGGCATCACTATGGATGCGCAGGTGGTTGCGCTCCAGCGTAAATGTGTATTCCTGAACCGTTTCGCCGTTGACCTTCAGCTCCAGCGCATCGCGCAGGTCGCCTTCCAGCGTCAGGGCATATCCGCAATGTTTGAATTCCAGATCGACCAGACCGTTGGTTTTGGTGCGGTAGCCAAGCGTCGGCGAATCCGCCAGCACATACTGACCGTACACCTTGCCCAGCGCTTGATAGGCTAGCCGTTCGCCCACAGGGCGTTTCTGCTTGGGATGGATATCGTAAGGCAGACCCACGTCCATGGCGCAAGCCAGTGAAACGCCGGGCAGATCGCGGGTCAACTGTTCCTGAACGGCGCGGATGGGCACAAAATCAATCGGCTCCATCATGCAGGCATAGGATGCGAGCTGCACCTGAATGAAGGGAAGCTCCTCATGCCAAAGATCCCGCCAGCTTTTCACCATGGCTGCGAACAGCCTGCCATAGAGTTCCGCCCGTGCCGCGTCCGATTCGCCCTGATACCAGATCACACCGGTCACAGTATAGGGTGCAATGGTGCGCAGCATCGTATCGTACAACCCACAGGGCCGAAAGGCTGACCATGCGGACAGGTGGTAGCTCATCAGCTTTTGCATGAAGGTCATGGTATCGGCGTCTGGTGCGATGGGGGCATCGATCACTACCCCCATGTCGGGCACACGCTGAATGTAAACCTCCTGAAACTCCTTTTGCATCTGCTGAAAGAGGGGCAGATGGATCGCCTCGTCCATGCCGCGCTGCACCGCGTCCGCTTCATCCAGGTATACGGCAAGGTCGCCGGTCAGGTTTTCGCGCGCGGTCATACAGCTGGCCGAGATACCGCCCCAGTTGCAGCTCACGATGCCTACCGGAACGCCGAGGCGTTCCCGCAGTTTGCGGCCAAAATAGTAGCCCACGGCGCTGAACCGCAGGCATTCCGTACCGACGGCCTTTCGCCACAGCCCTTCATGCGTGTGATCCTCTACCTTATCCTGCCCGACATACGAAAGCTTGGGCACTTCAAAGCAACGTAAATCCGCATCGCTTTCCCTGATCGCCTGCGCCTGCTCTGCATCATACTTGAGTAAAAACTCCATGTTGGATTGGCCGCTGGCAATCCATACCTCGCCAATGGCGATATCCGTGTATATCACGCGAACGTCCATCGCTTCCACGGTCAGGGTCAGCCCGTGAGTCGCTTCCATGGAGGGCAGGAAGAGTTTCCAGTGCCCACCCCGCACCTTGGCAAGCGCGATTTCGCCTGCGAACGTCACGGTGACGGTATCGCAGCCTTCCGCGGTTCCCCACACGCAAATGGGCTTATGGCGTTGCAGTACCATGCCGCTTTGAAAAATCTGCGGCAGCGTAATGGTTGACATGATGAGAACCCCCTCTTGCTAAAATGTGAGAAGGCGCATGCATAGCGCGTTTGTATCGAAATAGGAGATGGAGAACTCCCTGGTTTTGAAGTTTGCATTTAGCGTGGTTACACAGAGGTGGTTCTTCCAGGTGATGAGCAACTGCCCATCCTGATGATCCTCGCCCACGGTGATGTTTCCGTCAAAGGCAGGGTAGGTGTTGCGGAATCGCATCAGGGCATACAGCTTTTGCAGCATGGGTTTTTGCATGGCCGCTTCTATCTCGGATTCGGGATAGGAATGCCGGTTGATGCTGCGGCCTTCCTCCCCACGCAGAATGGCAGCGTTGTCGTTCTCGCCCGCCAACAGGCCGACGTAGTACACCTGCGGGATACCGGGGGTGAAAAACTGAACCGCACGCGCCAGCAGATAGGCGTTGTCTTCCTCGTTCAGGGCGGAATAGTAGGTGCAGTTGAGCTGATAGGTGCGCGCCTGTGCTCCGGAAACCTTCACCACTCCGGCAGGCGCTTTAATGAAAGGTTTGATATCCGCGGTGCGCTTGTCCACAGCATCCCGCACTACATCAATCTCCTCGTCCGTTAACAGTCCCGCCACGTCCACCACACCGATGCCGTCATGCGTATCCAGTGTGGTAAACTGCTTGTGCGGGCATATCTTCAGCCAGTGAATCAACCGGTCGGTTCGGCCTGTCATCAGCCCGTGCAACAACAGCATCGGCAGCGCGAAGTCATAGACCCAATAGCCGCGTTCGGCCATTTTAAGCTGAATCTGGTAGTTCTCATGGATTTCCGGCAGCATTTCGGTATGGGTGGCGTACAGGGGCTGCATGCCGATGTCCAGCACCTGCCAGATTTCCGGTTCCACAAAAAAGCAGCTGGTGCCCGGCCGCTTGGAGGCATAGGCGAATGCGTCAAACCGGATCAGCGGCACATGCTCGGCCAGCCTGCCCAGGTTGCGCGCATAGTAAGCCTGGGTGGCTTTGGTATACGGGTTGATGTCCACCTGCTCGGAAAAGAACGTGTTCCAAAGGCTTACGGTCTGCCCATCCTCCCGGGTAAAGGGCAAATAGGGGCCGTTGAGCTTGCGGCGATAGAGCGCTTCCATCTCCGCCTCGGAGGGTTCGCCATTGGGCCAGAACTCGTTCCAGTGGATGAACATATCCCGGTATGGCGACGCGTCGCCGTTTTTCATGTAATCCTTAAATTCCTCACAGCGGATGGACACATGGTTGAGCATGAAATCCGCCATCAGGGAATACTGTCCGGCGAGGCGATCGATATCCTCCCACGTGCCAAAGGCGGGGTCAACCCTATCATAGTTGATTACGGCAAAGCCACGGTCGCCCGAGGAGGGGAAGAAGGGTAGAATATGTACGCCGCCAAACACGCCCGCGAAACGCTCCGCGAGGATTCGCTCCAAGTCCTTGAGATTGGTGCCCATGGTATTGGCATAGGTAATGAGCATGATTTTATTCTCGATGGGTTTCATAACCGGTAACCTCCCTGTATGGATGAAATGGAGCATCAACGTCGCCTCAACCTTTAACGGAGCCGATGGTGATGCCTTTTACAAAAAAGCGCTGGAAGAACGGATACCCTGCCAGCACCGGCAGCACAGCGATCACGGCAATGGCCATGCGGATGCCCACGCTTGGCACCTTGATATTGGTGCCAATGGTCATGTGAGAACTTAAGAAGGTTGCGCTGCTCATCACAGAGTTGAGGTAATTCTGGATGCCGAACAGATCCTGACGGGTAATGATGAAGTAGATGCCGTTTTTCCAATCGTTCCAGTAAGCGATTGCACTCATGAGCGCAACGGTGCCGATAATGGGCTTTGACATGGGCAGTACCACGCGCCACAGGCACTGAAGCTCTCCGGCGCCGTCGATGCGGGCTGCTTCGCTCACCTCGGAAGGGATGTTCTGGGAAATGTAGGCACGCATCATGATCACATAGAAGGCGTTCATCAGCAGGTAGGGCACGATCATAGCTGCCAGCGTATCCTTGATGTGGAGAATCTGCGTGTAAACCATATAGGTGGGCACAAAACCGCCGTTAAAGAGCATGCTGAAAAACAGGAAAAACGAGAGAGCCCGCCTGCCGGGCAGATCCGGACGGGAGAGGGGATAAGCGAACAGGGTTGTGATGGTTACGTTGGCTACGGTGCCGATGGCGGTAATGACCACGCTCATCAGGTAGGATTGGAGAATGGAGCCACGTACTCCCCAAAGATACTCGTATGCCTCGGCGCTGAAAGTGCGAGGCACAAAGGAATACCCGTACAGGATCAGATCGTTTTCCGCTGTGATAGAGCAGATGAACAGCAGCACGAACGGCAGAAGGCACGCCAGTGCCAGTAAAATCATGATGATTTCCATCGTCAGATGGAAGGCTTTACTGTTGTGAATCATAGATATCCTCCCAACGCTACGGCTTTAGAAAAGCGCGCTATCTTTATCGAGTTTGGAGACCGCCAGGTTAGCTAAAAATACGCACGCAAAGCCGAGTACGGATTGCAGGAAGCCCGCCGCAGTGGAGCGGCCAATATCGTTGAGCTCCATCAACCCGCGGTACACATAGGTATCAATGGTATTGGTTGTGCTAAACAACAGGCCGCTGTTTTGGGGAATCTGATAGAACAGGCCAAAGTCCGAATAGCAGATACGCCCTACGGACAGGAGCACCAGCGTAATGATGGTTGGCTTGAGCGCGGGCAGGGTGATGTGCCGGATTTGCCCCCAGATGCCGCAACCGTCGAGCACGGCTGCCTCATAATAGGTTTTGTCAACGCCGATGAGCGTGGAATAGTACAGAATCGAGCTGTAGCCAAAACTCATCCACAGAAACACTACTGTGAGAATCACCGGCCAGTATTGTGCTTTGTTGTACCAGCTGATGGGGTCGATGCCCAAGAGCGGTAGAATCGATTTGTTGATGAATCCGGTGCTGGGGCTTAAAAATGCGAATACGATGTAGCTGATAATAACGGTGGAAAGCAGAAAAGGAATCAGGATGAACGTCTGCAGACCGTTGCGCAGAATCTTGCGGCGTACATTATCCAGTGCAACCGCCACAAAGATGCTAAGGATTGTGCCCAAAACGATAAATGCGACGTTGTAAAGAATGGTGTTGCGGAAGATGATAAAGGCATCTTTTGTTTTAAACAGAAACACAAAGTTGTTCAGGCCGCACCACGGGCTCTGGAGCAGACCAAGGGAATAGTTGACCTTTTTGAAGGCAAGAAAAAGACCCGCCATGGGCATATAATTATTGATAATGAGGTAAATGATCCCCGGCAGCAGCATCAGGTACAAGGGAAGATATTTTCTGTATCGGCCTAGCCCTCGCTTGGTGGTCATGTGATGAAAGCCTCCTTTATAGAAACGATGACATTTTGGTTCGCGGTTGGCGAACCCTGTGAGCAGGGGCAAAAACACAGCCATCACTTACCGTTCTTTAACATGAGCACGGCAGAATACATGGGTAGCCTACCCCTTTATCCCTTTCGCTGATCATAGCAAAAAGCGGCATTGCATGCTATCATAATTCTGCTGGATATTGTCGCTTTTCTGAAGTGTGCGAAAACGAATGAGAGAAAAGGCTTTCAGCATTTATCACACGGATGCGGCGCAACGGACACATGCGACGGATGGCAAACCGACTCCCAAGGAAGACAATTCCGCAACGCTGATGGCATAACGGATTGGCCATATGAATACCGAAAAATACATCCAGTGAACGACAAAGATGATTAGAAAAACGATGTTTTACGACAGAAAACCGATAGCATTCAAAAATGCACTCTGCTATGATGAATCCATAGATGTGGGCGTTCCACAGACAACTGAGAAGGAGGCTCCAACCATGACAAGGAAACTTTGTGCGCTGCTGCTGGTGATGTGCATGGGCTTGACGCTGTTTGCCGGGTTTGCAACGGCTGAAAGCACTGATGCCAAGAAGGAATACCCCGTGATCCGCATGTGCTACCAGTACTATTTTGAAAACTCCGCCAAGGACGAGGCTCTCGTAGAGGAAGCGCTGAATAAGATCATGCGCGAAAAAGCCGGCGCGGAGGTCGATCTGGTCGGCATTCCGTTTGCCAATTGGGCCACGCAGCTCAACCTCATGCTCACCGGCGGTGAGGATTCGCTGGATCTGGTGTCTTCGTTCTGGTATACCTCGGCCAGTAACCTTGCCGCCAATGGCCAGATTATCGCGCTGGACGATTTGCTGGCCAAGGATGGCCAGGATATCAGCGCACAGTTTACCGACAAGGCGTTCCTGAACTGCGGCGCCGTGAACGGTAAGCTTTACGGCATCCCCTCCATCACCGCATGGTGCAGTGAGAACGGCTACTATGTCAAGACCGATAAGGTTGAAGGCGCCGGTGTGGACATGAGCAAGATCCACGATCTGCAAACCATGACCGATGCGATGATCCAGATGAAGAAAGTCTATCCCGACAACTATTTCATCCCCGGTTCCACGGAACCGTATTGGATTCCCAAGGATATCGACTACCTTGGCGATACCAAATTCCTGGGCGTGCTGACTGACCCGGCGAACAGCACCACCGTCGAAAACTATTATGAGTCCAACTACTTCCTCAACCTGCTCAAGTATGTGCAGATTTGGAAAGACAACGGCCTCTTCAGCCCCGACCCGCTGAGCAACTCCGACGCTACGCTGATGAATCTTCAGGCAGGCGTTGTGGAAGGCACTCCCGGTTACAACTATGATACCTATCTGGGCGAGTTGAACATTGAAGGCTTCAGCGGCGTGGATCTCAAGTCTGCGGCAGTAAGCAAGTGCCTCGCCACAACCGGCGATGTGACCACCTATATGTGGCATATCAGCTCTTTCTGCAAAAACCCCGAGGCAGCCATGAAGGTGCTGGATGTGCTATACTCCGATCCGGAAGCGGCACAGCTGGTTGCCAATGGCATAGAGGGCAAGCACTACACGCTGGATGACAAAGGCCAGATGCAGTATCTGGACGGACAGAATTCCATGACGACCACCTGGGGCGTAGGCAGCATGGCGATTTGGCCGAACTCCACCCTGTGCAAGACCTGGAACTATCAGCCGATCGATCTGTACGATCAGATCAGGGCAAAGGTACAGTCAGCCATCAAATCCAAGGCGCTGGGCTTCCAGTTTGACAGCTCCACAGTGAGCAACGAAATCACAGCTTGCTCCAACGTGATCGCCCAGTACTATATGCCGCTGATGTACGCTGAAGTGGACATTAGCGAAACCCTGCCGATTTTCCAGCAGGCATTGCATGATGCGGGCATCGACGCGATCATCGCCGAGAAGCAAAAGCAGCTCGACGCATGGTTGGCTACCCAACAGTAAAACACGGCAACCATTCGGAGAAAGGGGCTTTCGCAATGAAGCCCCTTTCTCCAGCATTCCGAAGGAGCCAACCGAATGAACAGCGCGAAACCCAATCCTGTACAAAAACTGTGGAACCGGCACTACATTTTTGTGGCTGTTATCAATACCCTGAACGCCTTCTCGTTTTATATGGTCGCCACCATCCTCTCCAAGTATTTGGTGGGCATCGGTACCTCGATATCGCTGGCAGGCTTTATTGTGGGTCTGTTTTCACTTACATCCCTCGTGTTGCGACCCATGTGCGGCATCATGTCGGACCGTCTGAACAAGCTGTTTCTGCTGAAAGCCAGCAATTTACTGATGGCGATCGGCTTGCTGGGTTTCTCCATTACCGATCAGATCCCACTGATTATTTTTTTCCGCATTTTAAACGGCATCGGCTTTGCCATCGGCGGCACAGCTCAGGTTGCGCTGGCTACGGAATATATCCCTGAAAACAAGATGGGAGAAGGCATCGGATACCTTGGCCTGGGCATGGTGCTGGGATCGGCGGTTGCACCTGCGATCGGGATCATGATCGCGGAAAGTTTCGGAATCCAATTCACCTTTGTGCTGAGCGCTGTCTTTGCGTTGGTCGCCTTCGTGCTTGTGTTCACCTTTCGTGAAACGGAAGTTAAAACCGTTGTTCCTCCAAGGCGGATTCACTTCCAAGATATTATCGCACCTGAAGCGTTGCCCTATACGCTGGTGAGCGGTACGCTCTCTTTTATCAATGGCGTGGTGGCATCTTATCTGGTGTTGTACGCAGATAGCCTGAAAGTTGGCGGCATCAGCCTGTATTTTACACTGTATGCAGTGGTTTTGTTCGTGGTGCGGCCGGTGGCGGGCAAGCTCATGGATCGAAAAGGCATCCGTATGGCTGTGTTGCCTGCGCTCGCGCTGACGGCTGTATCCATGTTTATGCTGAGCCATAGCGTGACGCTTGTAGCCATTCTCCTCTCTGGTATCATCCGCTCGCTGGGGCAGGGTTCGGCTCAACCGGCGTTACAGGCGGCCTGCATCAACAAAGTGGGAAGAGATCGAAGCGGCGTTGCGACAAGCACCTATTACTTGGGCGGTGATATCGGTCAGGGGGTTGGCCCGATGGTAGGCGGATTGATACTGAATGTCATCGCCGGATCGGCAGGATATGTTACGGTTTTCAACGCTTGCGGCGTGCTGGTGACCCTCGCCTTGATTTACTTTACGGTTTATACGTATCGGCAACACGGTCACGCATTCAAGGCGGAGAGGATCTAAACAATCATCACGGGCAGGAGATCCTCCCCAAAAAGCGCATTCGGAACGAAAATTAGAGGAGTCGCATGGGGTTACGCCCCAAACGGCTCCTCTTTTGCTGTGCCGTGATCCCTGCCAAAATAAGAGGTCATGTTCCAGATGTTATATGCCTTTTGACACAACACCCGCGTACAGGCTCATCCGCCCTGTGGCGTCCCTTTATCCCATACAAATTCAATGCCTGCCATCTCCGTCTGGTCTATTTGGGGTTGGCTTGAACCCCGTGGCTTCAGGCAGAACGACAACTGACCATACAGCCCTTCCTTGATGGTATGGATCATCTCTCCGCGATACGGCGCGAACAGTTCCGCACCCACCGTCTGTGTTGCCGAGATTTGTAACGAACAGTCCCGATTGGTCAGGCTGATTTCCACCCCGTGCTCGACGGCTTGGAGTTTGCAACCGCCTCGCGTATACGATGCAAAGCGATGGTGCTTGCCCTGATAATACAGGTGTGCGATATAGCCTTGAAAGAACGTGCCGAGCATGGGAATATCAGCCCAGGAGAAAAACAGGGAGCCTTCCTGCGCAAAGTGGTTGGACTGCATCCAGACATAACGCTTCGGGAACGAGCTGCCCCAGTCCTTTTCAAGGTAGCCTTTACCCTTCGTAAAATCAACCGAGTGGCCGTTGATTTGCAATGAACCTACTAGGGTGTGGCTGAGGCTGATTACGCTATGGATGCATTCCATGCCCGGCAGGTAAGTAAAAGGCCCCATCATGGTCGGCGCCCATATGGATTGGGGCGGGGTGATTGCGTCATGAAAGGCAAGCGTCCCGTAAACCTGCATCCGCTCCCCGTGATAGGCTAGTGAAACACCGTCGCGATAGAAGCGATTCTCGCCAAGTTGAATCATAAATGGTTCATCCTGTGCGTGCAGAGCAGGGAAATCCAGCCAATCGGTCGTTTGGTGCCAGATGTCCCCAATCTTCTGCGTATAATTGATCTGAATGAAAGGGCTGACCTTGCCTTGATGTACGCTCAACCCGGAAATCAGGCACAGGACGGTTCGTTGATCCGGGGAGACCTGTTTGTAGTACCAGCCTTCGAAGTATTCCTTCCGAGGAAGGTTTTGAAAACACATCGATCGATACTGCCGAAGGTCGCTGTTCATTTTATCTCTCCTTGCGGGCATCGCTGCCCGAACTGATTCATGGTACAGGGTTGAATGTGCCCTGAGCAGTAGCTGTTCACCTCAGATTGGTTTTCGGGATATGATGCATCCGGTTCAAAAACATGCTCTATCGTGTTCCCTGTATTTCAAAGCCGTAGAAAACGGTCACACTGTTTCAACCATTCGATGTCCATGACCGGTATCCCTTGTCATGGAAGATTTCCAAGGGTTATCCCTTGCCACCCAGTGCGCTTGCTCATGTTAGCGCGGAGGGAATTATCTGGATGGAAGGCGTTTTTCCATGTAGGATTTTCGGGTCAACCGTTTCTTTATCATTGATATGGCATCCTGTTGGTGATGGCTAAGTTTTTGTGCGTTTGGTATTCCTGTTGCGGTGAACGTCCCAGCGACGCATTGAAAATCTCCGAACGCAGAACTCAGCGGCTTTATCGATTCGCCATGGCATTATTCCCAAGCGATGGGCGACTTTCTGAATGACCGATCTGAACCGTGTCACTTGTAAAAATCATCCACGTGGGTTGACAATATTTGGGCTGAACGCTATAGTAAGTCCTATAAGAAGCAATTTGATTGAGAAATATTCTCCCTCCTTCCCTATCCATAAAGCAAAGGAGATACCCAATGCGAAGGTTTCTATCCATCTGTTTCATTCTAGTTTTGTGCTTAACAAGTATCAGCGCGGAGGCGGGGAAAAAACCCGTTTATACGCTTCCGGTAAAAGACAGCACGGCGCTGCAAAACATCCCGGATCGAAACATCACACCTCAGACGGAAGCCGTACGCCATGAGCAGATCGCGGGGGAAAGTCCCGTCACAGGCTTACCGTGGGAGGGAGTTTATCTGCCCATGCTGGTGCAGATCAGCAATCAAACCAGCCTTGCCAAAGTGAATGGCTACACCGTGGAATCCGCCGGTATTGGCAAGTGCATGCCTTGGGGGATACAATATGCCGATATCGCTTATGAACAACTCTTGATCAAAACAGGACAAACTCGACTGTCGATGCTGTTCAGCGATTGTTTCTCGAAGGGGCAGCCAACGGTTGGGGTTGGGCCTGTACGCTCCACCCGCATGGGACAACTGCTGTTGCGGGAGGAATGGCAATCCGGGTTCGTTTATAACGGTGGTTTCGGCGGCACGCTTGGCTGGAGGGATCAAAAAACGGCTGAACTATTCCGACAAACCGGTGCGCTGGAGCAAGGCGTGCTGTTTGATCTCACTCGAAGCATCATCAGTCGTGATTTCCGTTACCGTGTGAAGGGGATAAAGGCACCCAACAACTACAATGTTGATATCAAAGGGCTGCGTGGCTTGATACCGGACACTTTCATCTGCCAACCCCGTCCATTCCTGTTTGCGGATGAAAATCCTTATGTTGCTGGATATGAGCTGGCTGATACCGTCAACTTGGATTGGGGAGCAACGGAGACGATCTCTCATTTCATCTTTGATGAATGCAACAATGTCTACCTGCGTTATTGCGGAGCTGGAATGAAAGAGGCTAAGTGGGTACCATACGTTACCTATGCATCCGCACAAGACCAGAGTGAGGGAAACCAGCAACAACTATTCTTTTCAAACCTCATTGTGCAACGCGTGACCTATGAATATCCTGACTATATCAATTTGCCCGACATGCAAGGCGTTGGCAAAGGAAACGCGGATATCTTTATCGGCGGGCGCTATATCCCTGGCTATTGGGTACGCGCATCCATTGCTGACCCAACGGTTTACTACGATGATCAAGGCAACGAGCTGATGCTCAGCCGAGGAAAGACGTTCATTGCGCAATTCCCGACAGATGCCCTTTGCACGTTTACAGCAGGCATGGAATAGCGGAATACTTTACGCCCAAACTTAAGCATCAGCAATTATCACAAAGCAGCATGCAAAAAAAGGATCGCAAATCCATTCAATTTGACTGTGCTGGAGCGGGAAAAGGCAAGGAAGCCCTTTGCAAACATGCCGGAGTGATTGCCTTACCAATCGACTTTGCCGATGAGATGGCGTTGTTACTGATGCTGACCTTTGAACGAATGCGGCGTTTTTCTCACCACAGGGATGGCGTATCTGATTTAATCTGTACGGTTGAAGCTCTTACGGAGCAACGTTGGATGAAGTACGGGCGAATTGTCCTTCGCGGCGCCTTGGTTTCTGTATCATTCCCTATGATTCAATTTATCTTCATCTTCCTTCAACAATCAAAGTTTGGCGGCATTGAATGCATCGCATAAAATGCGCGCTAAGTCCGTTCTTCTGAAAACGCAAGGAAAGGGACGGATGCTTTTGGGCGCTGTGTGGGAAAATCATGGAGCGGTTCTTCTATAGAGCTGAACAGTCCATACCGGAAGCTCGGCACAGAAAGGGATGTCAAGTTTAGCAGTAAATAGAAATATATGTTTATAGGGGTCTTGATTGTGACATACCATCCATAGATGGAAGGAGGTGCGTTATGGAATACGTCAAAGTGGCTCAAACGACGGAGGTCATGGACGGTGCAAAAAAACGCATCGATCTGGGTGACAGAGTATTGCTTGTGACCAATATCCATGGTCAGTATTACGCGATGGACAACAGATGCCCTCACATGGGAGGTTCCCTCTACGATGGCAAACTGGAAGGCGATCACATCATCTGTCCCAAACATGGCACCGTGTTTGATGTGAAAACCGGCAAGGTGGTTCAAAACGGCAAAATCGCATTTATCAAACTCAATGTGAGCGATGTGAACGCATACCCTGTGAAGGTAGAAGGCACCGACATTCTGATCGGGATGGAATAACAACCTGAAGGATCGGGAGAACAAAACCCGTAACTGAAGTCTCATTTTTAGAAGGAGCACTGTTTTTATGAAGAAGAACATTGGGTATACCGATAAATGGATTCGGATTGTTTTAGGTATCGTTCTGCTGGCGTTGATCTTTGTGATTCAAAGCGACTGGCGTTGGCTGGGTTTGATTGGTATCATTCCTCTGGCGACTGCGCTGATCAATTTCTGCCCGTTGTACACACTGTTTGGCATCAGCACAAACAAGGATGCCAATAAGACAAAGTAACCCTTACGCCATCCGTTCCGGTACGGATTCGCCCGCAACTTAAAATAGGTCATCCACAGCCGCCTGCCGATGAACATCGTTTATTGGCAGGCGGCTCAGACCGCCGACAAACTGAATTGCTGCCATAAGCCGCACCCCATTGCGCCTCGGGCGCTCGTGGTGCTTGTGCTAAAAGTGTTGTGACGCAAGGCCTCCGGTGGGCAAGGGCTTTGCCCCTGCACCCCACAATGGCTTCGCCCTTGACCCTTTACCTGCTGTGACAGGGGTTTTTCAGCACTCTGAGCCGCCTGCCGATAAACATCGTTTATTGGCAGGCGGCTGTTTGTATGACTGTGGAGGGGCGCTTTTGCGGCGGGTGTCCGGATAGACGCAAATGAGACCCTCCGTTACGATCCAAGACAAGAAAGTGCACTCCGCTTAACAACAGTGCATGAATTGACATCCGGTTCGCAAGTATGTTGAATTTCGCAGCCCGCAATGGAACGCTATACTGTAGATAATCAAAATACCACAAGGAGGAAAACCCAATGAACAGGAAAGTCATGAGTATTCTGGTCAGTATCGCTCTGGTGATCACGCTGGTTTTGGGGGTCGGATGTTCCGCTATGGCGGAAGCCACTAAAAAAGCAGGTGTCTGCTGGTATCAGTTCGCCGACACATTCATCTCCAACGCCCGCCAGACACTGCTCAACATTGCGGATGCGGACAAGACCATCACCGTAACCGATGCGGACAGCACGAACGACCAAACCGTTCAGGCTGACAACATCAACAACTTCTTCACCCAAAAGGTTGATTATCTGGTGCTCAACAACATCAACATGGGGGGTATTTCCCAGATCGTGAACCAGTGCAAGGAAAAGGATGTTACCACCATCTTTGCCAACACGACCAGCCCCGCCGATTCGGATTTCGCCAATTATGACAAACTCTGGTACGTTTCCTCGGATTCCCGTCAATCCGGCACCAACATGGGCAAAGCCATTGCCGAATACATCAAAAACAACCCGACTACGTGGGATCGCAACGGCAACGGAAAGCTTGATTTCATTCTCTTGCAGGGTATGCCGACCTTCTCCGATACCATCAACCGCTCCACCTACAGCCTTGCGGCGATCGAAGAAGCCGGCATTACGCTTGGCAAGTGCATCGGCGGCACGGATGTTACCGGCGTAAAGGGCGGAGACACAGTCAATGGCGTGATCTGCAACTTCTCCCGTTCCGATGCGCAGGAAAACGTCGAGGCATTGCTTGCGAACTTCAGCAAAGATGTTGAGTGCGTGATCGCCGATAACGACGATGAAGCGCTGGGCGCGATCGCCGCATTGAAAGCACACGGATTCTTCGGCAGCGGCGCCTATATCCCGGTGGTTGGCGTGGATGCTACCTCAGCCGGCTGCGAAGCGCTCAAGGATGGCACGATGCTGGAAACAAGCCTGAACAACCCCGTGAAGCTGGCCAAGTGCATTTATAAAGTGATGAAGCTGCTGGACGAAGGCAAGGACGTCACCACGGAAACCATGGGCTTTGATGGTGTGGCGGTTGAAGGCCACCGCGTATGGATCAACTACACCTCCATTACGAAAGATAACCTCGCGGACGCGGCGTACGACATCACCGATACCAACATTCAATAACGATTGAGAACCCTGAGCTTTCGGATGGCCGGGCATGATATGACCGGCCATCCGTTTTCAAAGCAGTGTTTGCACGTTTGCGACACAAAAGGAGATTACCCGCGAATGAGTGAGCTTGAATATATCTTGGAAGCGCATCATGTCAGCAAGTCCTTTCCGGGTGTGAAGGCGTTAAACGATGTCACACTCAAAATACGACCCGGAACGGTTCATGCGCTCATGGGGGAAAACGGCGCAGGAAAATCCACGCTGATGAAATGCATGTACGGCATCTATGCCATGGATGAAGGTCAGATCTTAATCAACCACAAAGAGGTTCATATCGCAAAGCCCAGAGATGTGATGGAGCTAGGCGTAACCATGATCCATCAGGAGCTGCATTCCATTCCTCCTCAAAATGTGATGGAAAATGTCTGGGTTGGCAGAATCCCCTATCGTAAAGTGCTGGGGATCCAATGGGTGGACAAGCGGAAAATGTACGAAGATACCCGAAAGATTTTTGATCAGTTACAACTCAACATCGACCCCAAGGCAAAGGTGTCAACCCTGTCGACATCCTTTTGCCAGCTGCTTGAAATCGCGCGCGCGGTTTCATTCGGCGCCAAAGTGATCATCATGGACGAGCCCACGTCCTCCCTTACGGAAACAGAAGCGGAAATCCTGTTCCGCATCATTCGGCAATTAAAGCGTGAGAACGTTGCCATCATATACATATCCCACAAAATCGATGAAATTCTGGAGATTTCAGATGAAGTGACGATCATGCGGGACGGCAGTGTGGTAGGCACCTGGAATGCAAGCGAACTGACGACGGAGTTGATTGTGAACCGGATGGTCGGCCGTGAAATGACCAACCGTTTTCCGCCGCACAACCATACTCCGGGCGATGTTTGGCTGGATGTTTCCCATTTGACCAGCGCAACCCCGCGCTCCTTTACCGATATCAGCTTCCATGTCAGGAAGGGCGAAATCTTCGGCATCGGCGGGTTGGTCGGCGCACAAAGAACAGAGCTTATGGAATCCATTTTTGGCCTCCGGCCGGTTGCTTCCGGCGATATGACCATCAACGGCACGCGGGTCGGGATTACCTGCTCCAAAGACGCCATTCAAAACGGCATGGCGCTCCTCACGGAAGAGCGCAGAGCAAAAGGGATATTCGGCGTTCTCTCCATTACCGACAATATCGTGATGGTACGGCAAAACCTCAAGCCCGATATCTATCACGGAAAAACAAAGATACTGCTGGATCGCAAAAAAAGAGATGCCGATGCGCACCAATATACGGATACGCTGCGGATTAAAGCCCCGTCGCTGAAAACCCGCATCATGAGCCTTTCGGGCGGCAACCAGCAAAAAGTGCTGGTGGGCAGGTGGCTGCTCACAAAACCGACGATCCTGATTATGGATGAACCCACGCGAGGGATCGATGTCGGCGCAAAATTTGAGATTTATGAACTGATGGAGGCACTGGCGCGGGAAGGCAAATGCGTGATCATGGTCAGTTCCGAAATGCCGGAACTCATCGGCATGTCTGACCGGATTATGGTGATGTGCGAAGGGCACCTGTCAGGGATTGTCGGCAGAGAAGCGGCAACCGAGGAAACCATCATGTCGCTGGCCAGCACTTATAAGAAGAAACAAGGAGTGGAAGAAAATGAATACCGCAAGTAGCAAGAGCCTCCGCAGGCTGATGATGGATAACGTTCTGTATATATGCCTGCTGATGATGATTGTCATCATTGCGATCATCGCGCCGTCCTTTCTGTCGCTTGGCGTGCTTACCGACATTCTGACGCAAAGCGCGCCCAGAGTGGTGCTCGCCATGGGCTTACTGGTTGTGATCATCTCCTGCGGAATCGACATGACGGTGGGGCGTTTGGCCGGTTTGTGCGCGATTATCTCGGGCTCACTGGCACAGGCGGTTACCTATAATTTAAAATTCTGGCCTGGCCTTCCTGAGTTCCCGATCTGGGTTCCGATCATCGCGGCGATGCTGGCGGGTCTTCTGGTCGGCTGCATTACGGGTTCGATTGTTTCAAAGCTCAGGGTTCCGGCCTTTCTGGCGACGCTGGGCATGCAGATGATCATCTATGGCGCAAGTCTGCTGCTGATCAACAAAAAACCGAACCATTCCCAACCTCTGGCAGGCTATATCAATCCATTTTCCGACTTTGGCACAGGGTCGATTGCGGGCATATCCTATCTGGCGATCATCGCCATTGCGGTTATGATATTGGTACATATTATGCTGACCCGAACAACGCTTGGCAAGAACATCTTCGCCATTGGCGGCAACCGCGAAGCGGCGATTGTGTCCGGCATCAATGTGCATAAGATCGAAATCTTTACCTATGCCCTGTGCGGTTTTCTGGCCGGTTTGGCAGGCGTGATGCTCGCGGCGCGCACGGGCAGCGCCACACCTTCCTACGGAGAAGGGTATGAGCTGGATGCCATCGCAAGCTGCATCATCGGCGGCGCTTCCTTTACCGGCGGTATCGGTTCGGTGCCGGGGGCTTTTCTGGGCGTGATTATCTTCAACGTGATCAATTACGGCCTCACCTTTATCGGCTTGAGCTCCTACTTCCAATACATTGTGAAGGGTCTGATCATTGTATTCGCTGTGGCGCTGGACATGCGGAAATACGCGCATCACTCATAACCGCCTGCGTCGAGCGAAATTGTTTTTTCGAAGCATCCCATTTGTTTGCTATAATAGAATGAATGGGAGGAAAAGCGACATGAGTAACAGTCCGATGAAAAAGCCCATCTTCCGGTGGATGGTTCTGGTGATCCTTGCGGCCAGCCTGTTTGCGCTGATCAACGATATGCACTCTTTGGCACAGATAACCGGTAACCTGGAAAACAAGACTCGCATCTCGGTGATCATGCCGCACAGGGACGACGGCTATTGGACCTATGTGGTTGATGGCGCCCAGGACGGGGGAACGCAATATGCGGATCAGGTGGATGTAAAGGTATATTATCCTCAGCTCAATTATAACATCGACCAGATGACCTCCCTGATCAAGCGGCAGATCGCGGCCAAGGTGGACGCAATTATTGCACAGGGCAATGAAGACAAGGCTTACCAGCAAGCGCTGACCGACGCGTGGAACAAGGGCATCCGTATTGTACTGGTGGATACGGATATTGCGGACTTTGTGCCGCATATTTATATTGGCACCGATAATTACAAGGCGGGACAGGAACTGGGCAAACATCTGGCAGAACTGACGGGAGGAAAGGCAACGGTTGCCGTACTTTCAGGTCAGCCGGGGTATGACAATCTGGAAGAACGGTACCGCGGACTCACGGAGATTGCGCAAACCTATCCCGACATTCGCTTTGTGGAACTGGCTTACGATAATTATGATTCCCTCACGGTGCTCAATAAGCTGAATCAAATCAAGGCGATCAATCCCAGTGTCGATACGCTCGTGTGTATCGAGGGCACGGGCGGGCAGGCGATTGGCAACTATTACACGAAGAAGGCAAAGCAGTTCAGGTATATCCTGGTGTTCGATAATATGGAGGAAACGCTCAACGGTTTGCACAATGGAACCATTGACGGGGTAGAAGCACAGGAACCCTACCAAATGGGATGGATGGCGGTAAAGGATATTGCCCTGAACAGCACGGAGGATACGCAGACCAGCCGCTATGTCTATACCAGCATCCAATGGCTCACAGCCGAAAACGCAGAACAGCAGGAACCAGCCTATGAACAGTAAGCATAAACTTGCCCTCAATACCGTCAGCAAAAAGTACAGCTTCGGGTATGCGTTGCTGGCAGTGGTTGCGATTGCTCTGCTGATACTTTCGTTTGTGTGCGACCACTATCTGTTGCAGCAATACAACGGCATGACCAACGATCTGCTGGAGCTCAACAACCTCTACATTGAAATGGAAACCGTCAACATCACGGTGAATGCGAGTTACCTGTTCCTGAAAAACGAGAGCTTTGTGAACTATCAGCAGGAAAGCACCAATATCCGGCAGGTGATTGAACGGATCAGGAGCGGCGGCAGCGGCAACCTTTCTTCCCGCGAGGTAGTGGACATCCTCTATACGGCACAGACCTATCTGGAACAGTCCGATCAGCTGATTTCGCTTTTGCAGCAGTACGTGGGTTCACCGTCAAAAATGGATGAGCAGTACAGCGAAATCACCCGGGTATATAACAGCGTGCAGGAGACAATGACCTACATCAACCTCGGCTTTCAGGACGCCTACTCTTCCAAGCTCAATCAGGTGAGGGAAAGCCAGAACCTGCTCGCCAGTCTCCAGCAAAGGGTTGTCGTGTCGCAGATCATCCTTTTGTTGTTGGGCGTTGCGGTATGCGCTTACTATTTTACCCGGGTGATCAAGGGCGTCACAAGGTCGATCAAAATCCTCACCGGCCGCGTGAAAGAAATCGAAAAGGATGTTTACTCCACGGGTCGCATTGAGGTAAACAGCAACGATGAGTTTGACGATTTCGCCAGCGCGCTGAACCGGATGATCGGCGTGATCCAGACCCAACTGCATACGATTCGGGAAAACGCGAACATCCATGAAAAACTGAGCACGGCGGAAATCGAAAACCTGCGGATGTATAACGAGCTGCAAAAAAGCCGGCTGAAACTGTTGCAGTCTCGAATCAATCCTCACTTCCTGTTCAACATCCTCAACATCATTTCTTCCGAGGCGAGGCTGGAAAACGCGGAAAAATCGGCGGAAATGATGGAGACGACCGCGGCCTACCTGCGCTACAATCTTGATAATCTGGATAAGAAAGTCACGCTGGAAAAAGAGATTGCCAGCCTGAAAAACTACGTTGATATCCAACGGTACCGTTTTGAGGATCGCTATACCTATGCCTTTGACATCGATGAGCACTGCAACGCGTTTGCCATGCCGCCGATGATCCTTCAGCCTCTGGTGGAGAATGCCATCAAGCATGGTTTGGGCATGGTGCTGGAGGGCGGCTGCATCTGGATTCGCGTAGCACGGCGGGAAGGGCGCGTGGTGATTCGGGTGGAGGACAACGGCACCGGTATGGATCAGGAAAAGATCGATAACCTGATGGATCACATCCAAAGGCTGAATACGGAAAGCGAACATATGGGGCTGAGGAACATCTATATGCGTTTGAAGTATTTCTATGATGATGATGTCGAGTTAGCAATCACCCGTACAGAGGGCATAACGTCGGTACTGTTTTCGCTTCCGTGTAAGGAGCAAGGATGACCATGTATACGCTGATCATTGCCGATGACGAATCCATCGCCAGAAAAAGCCTGGAGTTGTTCATCCGGAAGGATTTTCCTGAGATTGAGGTCGTTTCAACCGCAGGCAACGGGATTGAAATGCTGGAGCAGATTGAAAAACTGAAACCGGATATGGCGATCGTCGATATCAACATGCCTGGAATTGACGGGATCAGTGCGATTGGCCTGTTAAAAAGCAGGGGGATTCAAACACATTTTGTGATTAACACGGCCTACAGCGATTTTGAATATGTGAAAAGCGCCCTCAAGATGAAAGTGGACGGTTATCTGCTCAAGCCTGGCGTGCATGAAGAGAGCGTTTCCACCATCCGCCAGATTTGCGACAACATCAGCCGGGAAAAGAATGAAAGCAGGAAGAGCCTTCAAATGCATACGTTCTTCCGCGCTGTTTCACCGATGCTGGAAAACGAAATCCTGCTTTCGATCTGCTCGGGCGTGCCTGCGGAAAAGGAATTCCAATCCTACTGCGACGTCAACGATATCCGTTTCCATGGCGGCAGTATGATGACCCTGATGAACAGCGGCGATGCCAAAACCAACAAGAAAGAAATCCGCACCATCATTAACGAAACGCTTCAAAACGTATGCGACCATATGTTGCTCCTTTTGGAAAACACCGTTACGCTGTTTGTTCTTTTACCGGAGAAAATGGACCCAAAGCAAAGCGGAGTATGGGCTGTTGACGTTGCAGAGCTGATCGCGGAAAGCCTGTACCGGGGGAATGGTATTCGGTACAGGATCGGGCTGGGCGATTTTTACGAGCTGTTTGGGAGCATGCCAGGCTCGTACCGCCAGAGCCTCGACGCCATCAAAGGGGATAGCATACAGGCGGGGGCAACCAGTACCGCGGAACACGATAACAGCGCCAACATCCATTATTATGTGCAGTACGCCATACGCTATATCGATACCCATTATCAGGAGGACATTTCGCTGGACATGGTAGCCGCGAAAATCGGGATCAGTCCCTTCTATTTAAGCCGACTGATCAAACAGATCAAGGGGATTGCTTTTGTGGAATATCTGACGGATGTGCGAATCCGCAAAGCAAAAGAAATCGCGCTGGAAACGGAACTGCCCATCGCGGAGATCGCCTTTAAATGCGGCTATTCCAACATCTCCTATTTTTACAAAGTGTTTAAAAAGGCAACCGGCGAAACCATCGGCGAGTACCGGAAAAGCCACTAGAAAGGATCGGGAGAGATGAAGGATCGGGATTGCCTGAAATGTTTGAAGCAAGGCACCCTCTTTACACAAAGGGATAATTTGTCCGTGAGGATTAAGCCCATCCCGGAGGATGACCGGATCGGGGTGCCGGACCCGCGCGTGTACAAGGCGGAAATGGCGCAAAAACCCAGCCCGCAACCCAAGGATGACCGGCATCCGACCCTGGCGGAGATTCAGGCGATTCGGGATTGGATGGGGTGCGAAAACACGGATCTGTCCAAGGGCGTTACCACGGAACGCAGGCTGTTGGATACGGATTCCGGAACGGTTCCGGTTGTATTGTATAGTCCCGGGGGGAGCGCGGACAGGCCTGTGGCGGTCTACTTCCATGGCGGCGGCTTTTTCGGCGGCACGACCAGGGTGGTCGAGAACGCCTGTAAGCTGCTGGCAGAGCGGAGCGGCGCGCTGGTCGTATCCGTCGATTACGCGCTGGCTCCCGAGCACAGGTTTCCGGAGGGTCTGATGCAGTGCTGGCAGGCGGTTCACTGGGTATACACCCATGCCGGAGAGCTTGGCGTAAACCCTGATAAGCTGGCGGTGATGGGGGATTCCGCCGGTGGCAACCTGGCGATCGGCTGCTGTATGCTGGATAAGGAATCCATCATCAAAATGCAGATTCTGCTGTACCCCTGCGTGCTGCTCAACCTTGCCAAGGCGGATTGGAACGAAGCGGCATACCCGATGGATGCACAGTATCAGCCCCTGCTGCACGGCATGGTGCATTCCATCGGCGATTCTGTACCCCTGCTCAACGCTGTTTATGTGGATGAACCGGATAAAATGGATAATCCGCTGATTTCACCTTTGCTTGCGGACAGCCTGGCAGCCATGCCCACCACCATGATTGTGGCCGCTGAATATGACTATCTGCGCCTGCAAAATGAACAGTTTGCGCTGCGACTTTCGGAAGACAAGGTTGATACCCTCTTGTATATCTACAAGGGAATGGGACATTCTTTCTTTGAACATACGGGCGAGTTTCCGCAGGCGGAGGACTGTACCAACGAAGCTGCCGAGGCGATCAAATCGCTTTAACAGGAGGATACTGTATGGCGTTGCTTCAGGTGAACATGATTTCAGAGGCGTTGATGCGGACGGTGACCCTGCAGGTGATCCTTCCGGTGGATAGAATTCCCATGCCGGGCGAAAAGAAACCTGACTTCAAACCTTTGAAAACACTGTATTTGCTCCATGGCATCTTTGGCAATTATACGGACTGGGTTTCCGGTACCAATATCCAACGGTGGGCGGAGGAACGGAATCTGGCGGTGGTGATGCCTTCGGGCGACAACAGCTTCTATCTGGATCACAGTTCCGGCGTGGATAACTATGGCCGTTTTATCGGTGAAGAGCTGATCGAGGTATCACGGCGGATGTTCCGTTTATCGGAACGGCGAGAGGATACGTTTATCGGCGGCCTTTCCATGGGCGGTTACGGCGCGCTTCGGAACGGTCTGAAATATCATGACCATTTCAGTCGGATTGTTGCTTTCTCATCGGCGCTGACTTTCCGCAACCTTACCAATCAGCCGTATGATGAAAGCTTCATTTTAACCAGCAGAAAATATGCGGAGAGCTGCTTTGGAAATTTGAATGAAGTGGAAGGAAGCGACAAAGACCTTTGGGCGTTAATCCATGCCCTGAAAAAGGAGAACGCTGAAATACCCAAAATCTATATGGCATGCGGCACCGGCGACAGATTGCTCACAGCCAACCGGGAATTCGCTGAATTTCTGGAAACGCAGGAGGTGGATTTCACCTTTGAAACAGGCGAAGGGGCGCATGACTGGGATTTTTGGCATCGATACATCAAGCGCGCGCTGGAGTGGCTCCCATTGGAACAAACAAACGATTACCTCCATAGCGGCAACGTAACCAAAGAACCGACACCCAAAAAGTAAAGAGACGGTACCAATACCGGGTTATCCCTTGGATGGTAGGGATGGCCCGGTTTATCTCTGGTTGCTCCCAACCGGCACGTAGTGATGCAAAGCCGAGGGGTTTGCAGGCTGAATGGGAAAAAAGGATGAGCAATGATCTGAAAAGATACCTGCGTTCGGCCCTTGGTTTTCCCGCTGCTACCCACAGCGGCATGGAGGGGGACGATCGGGATGGACGGGGAGGATTGAAAGCGACCGCAATGAGCTTGTACCACGGATCAAGAAATGAGCTCAATCGTTGCCTGCGATTTTCATTGACACCTGCAAACACAGCCCCTATAAAAATTCTTTATCCTTTTACGGCGCCAGAAGTGAGGCCTTGCATGAACATTTTCTGCATACAAAGATAAAGGATAACGATGGGCAGAGAAGCCAGCATAACATTTGCGAAAACAAGGTTCCACATGGAGGTGTACGCGCCGATGGCATTGCAGATACCGGTCGTGATCGTTTTCCCTCCCCGAAAGCCAAGAATATACATGGGATTGAGGAAGTCGTTCCATATCCACATCCCCAGAAAGATCATCGCTGTCGCGGTACAGGGCTTGATCAGAGGAAAGATGATCCGGAAAAAAGTCGTGAATGGGTTGGCGCCGTCAATGTACGCAGACTCATCCAGACTCGTGGGAATCGTCTTAATGAAGCCGACATAGAGGAATATCGTGGTGCTGAAATACGTTCCGGCGTAAAACAGAAGCAGGCCGGGCATGGTATACAATAGATGCAAGGTGCTCAGCGTTTTGATGCTTGGAATCAGCGTGACCACAGGAGGGATCATGATACCCGCGAGCGAGAATACGTATAGACCCTGATAGACTTTCCCTTTTCGTCACCCAATCGAATGGCTTTTTTGAGAAAGGAAAAATCGCTGTAGCCGCTCAGAATAATAATTTTGATGGGGATGCCAAGCTCTCGGATGGTTTTGATGAGCATGATGCCATCCATGGCGGGCATTCTGATATCGGTGATCAATAGGTGCGGCCGATTGGTTTTGATCTGTTCCAGCGCGTCCACACCGTTGCGCGCCTCGCCGGATATTTCCAGCCCAAGGCTATCCCATTCGATGGTATCCCTCAGCCCTTTTTGCAGATGATTGGCTCATCATCAACGATGAGTACCCTGTACATACTTTTCCATCTCCTCCTTGGACATAACCGGAAGCGAGAGCTCGACCTGTGTTCCTTTCCCCAATGTGCTGACGATTTTCAGCCCGTGGCGATCGCCAAATAAAACGCAATTCTGCTCTGATAGATTCTGCAAGCTTTGCGCACATGGAATTGAAACCATGCTCCAGATAACCGATTTCGTCATTGGAACGGACAGTGATCCGGGTATCAAGCTTTCCGCTCTCAACAGCCTTCATGTTTTTCACAAGCGATTTGATCCTTTTGGAAATCATGGAAGCGGAGATAAAGCAGATCGTCATGGTCAGCGCAATACAGACCGCGATGACGTTGTTGATGTTGGTGCGAATCCCTTCGGTTTCCTTTGATACGATCCGTTTATCCACGATATCGACAAACACAAATCCGGTTTCTTCCGAATCTCGCTTGTTGACAATACTTTTAAAATTGGTTTTAAGATCGGACAACCCGCTTGCGAGGAAGGTTTGAAAAGGGAAGAGCTGACCGGATAAATTACCGGAGGAGTCAAACAGCGTCAATCCATCGCGATTCAAAACATAAATCGTACCTTTGAAACGGTTAGAATCTTGATAGGCAGTCTTGAAAAAATCAGCCCGCATACTGATAACGGCCATACCAAGTGGTTTGTCAAATCGAATGGAATTCTCATCAAACAGGAAAATGCGATAGCTGATAATCGGGAAATTGTTGACAGTGGAGGAACTGATGTATTCGGAAATATAGCCGGGAACAATCTCAATCTTGTTGCGAACCTCTCCGTTGCCTAGAAAGTCGTATCTGAAAAAATTATAATCAATGGATACATCCCGGTTGTGGATGTTGGAACAGAAATAGCTTTCCTTTCCGCTGTAATCAATCAGCAAATATCGGTGATCGCGGTATTTGCGTTGCACGCATCCTGCAGGTAGCCCAAAATCGCCCCCGACTTGTAAGTATTGTTCCGCTGCGCTTCTTTCATCGGGTTGATGAAATCCACAATGCTGGTATTGTTGTTAAAATACTGCTTTTGATAGAGGCGCGCGAAAATATCTTTAACATCCTGATACCGGTCGTCATTGTAGTTTTTTACCTTCTGGATGACCTCGTTATCAAACCGGGATTCCATTTCCGTTAAAATATCGATCATGTTTGAGGTAACCAAATAGGAGGTTAAACCCAGTCCAAGAAAAATAATGAGACAGTAGGTGAGCATCCATTTTTAATAAAACTTGTTTTCAACAATGATTTTATACAGCGTCACCAACCTCCGTTCAATCAGGCAAGGCTTAAGGTGGTTTCTGTTCCGCTATATTGGAAATGCATGGCATCCCGAATCTGCCCATCCTCAATCAGCCGTATGGTAAAGGATTCCTGATGCGGATAGCTTCCAGCGGCTTTTGCGAAGGTCAATGTTTTTTCCTGATCCCGATAGAGCAGGCGGATTAATGAATAATTTCCTGCCTCATAGGCATAACCGTCGCCTTCATCGTTATACAGGGAGAACTCGCCATCGGCGCCGGCATAGATCTGAAGAACCGATGTTTCGCCATTTCGCTCGTCTGCGTAGGCTAGCGTATCGGATAAAGGCAGGATCGAACCGGCTTTTACAAAAACGGGAATTTTAGAAAGCGGCGCTTCGCATATCACGGTCTGACCGCCAATATACGCCTGATTCGTCCAAAAATCGTACCACAGCGTGGACTGCGGCAAATAGACAGCCTGCGTCTTTAAGGTGTTTTGCAGGGGCGTGCTGTTCGGCCCGTAATACATCGGCTCCGTAACCGGACAGACGAGCAACGCTTTGCCAAACATATAGCTATGGCAAACATCCTGAACCTGGACATCCTTCGCAAAATCGAACAGGAGGCTGCGCAACAGCGTATCGTGATGAAACCACACCGATGCCGCCGTGGAATAAATATAGGGAAGCAGGCGATAGCGGAGCTGGATAAACGTAGAAATGGTGTCGTAAAAGGGATCGCCGGGATGGCCGAAATTCCAGGGTTCGCGCGGTGTATCCGTACCATGGGAACGGAAGATCGGTAAAAAGGTTGCGTACTGAAGCCACCTTACATAGAGTTCCCGGTAGCCAAGGTCGTTTGCTCCGTCGTTGTAATCGCCGTTCCAGAACCATAACGGCGTTTCATCGCCTGCCTTTTCACAGCCTCGGTTTTCAAACTTATCCCGTACGGTGAAGAAACCGCCGATATCGAGCGTCCAGTACGGGGTGCCGCTCATGGAAAACTTGATTCCTTCCACGATTTGGTTTTTCAGCACCGACCATTTCGCGCTGATATCGCCTGACCAGGCAATGACGCCATATTTCTGGCCTGAAATATAGGTGGAACGCGAGAGATTGGTGACACGCTTCGCTTGGGTTTGTTTGCGCCAGTTTTCATAGATGCCTTTGGCGTGCAGCAGACCATAGGTGTTCAATCGCTTCCAATCCATCGATTTTTGGGAATCCGTCACAATCAGCTGATAACGCAGTTCCTCCGTCCGCTTTGTTTCCCCGCTCCAGTCCGCATCGGAAAAAGGTTCGGCGTTGTCACACCACCACGCGTCAATACCGGCGGAAAACCAGTCTTTTTCACACTGTTTCCAATAAAGCGCTCGAGCGTCTGCGTTAAAGGCGTTGTATACGGTGGAATTTGGCAGCAATAGCCCTTGTTCCTGAAACTCCTGATAATCGGCGCCGCCTGCCACCATATTCGGCCAGATTGAAACCATCAGTTTGACATGCTGCCCATGCAGCGCGTCCACCAACATCGGGAGGTTTGGGTATCGGCTTGGGTCTGCGTGTTTCTCGCCCCATAAACCCTTTTTCCAGGTATACCAATCCTGTACGATGCAATCAATCGGGAGATGGGATGCCCTGAATTGCGCTACGGTATTGAGCAAATCTTCCGAGGAGTGATAACGTTCTTTGGATTGAATATAACCAAATGCCCATCGCGGCAGCATGGCAGCCCGTCCGGTGAGCGTTCGCAATGCGCCGATGATTTTATCAAAATTGTCGCCAATGATGACATAATAGGAGAGTTCGTCCACGGTATCCAGCGTGAAGCGCATGGTTCCGTTGGTTCCGTCAAAAATCATCGCGCTTTCGGTATCGATCAGAATGCCGTAATTCTTCGTCGAAAGGATAAACGGGATCGAAATTTTCATGTTGGTTTGATACAGGTATTCGATTTTTCCGTTATAATCATAAACGCCATTCTCATGCTGCCCCAGACCGTAAAGATGCTCGTCCTCCGTGGTTTTGAATACCAGTTGCCCCTGAAACGCGCTGCCATCCGGCTCACGGCGTGCGTTTTCAATATAGGCGACTTCGCCGTTGGCAGTGTTCTTTGATCGAATGACAGGCTCACCATCAATCACATACCGGTAGACATCCTTTGGAGTCAGGCTGTGGGCGGTTTCTACCAAAATGGTTTCACCGCAGCGATTCTGAAAAGCGATGTGGTCGGCTGTGATTTCATGGGGTACCCCATGACGGGAAGCGTCGGGTATACAATCCTCAGCAATGAGGAGGCTTTGTTTTGGCGTTCGCGAACTGTAACTGTAAACGACCCGCGTCACATTGTCACCAATAGGGCTGATGTGCGTAAACAACGTGCTGTTCTGCGGCAAATTCTGCATTTATCTTACCTCCATTCGTATGTGCGGTCAATGATTGATCTGTTTATTCCTTACGCAGGTGCAGCGCACAGGCGCCGTCGGAAAGCTTTATAATCAACTGGCTCTCCCGAAGACTCGCCTGGCAGGTGCTTTCTGCAAAACAGTCGCAAATGCGGTAGTGCCTGTATAAATCCAGCTGGATTTCAACAGCGGATGTCAGTGGTAATGGGCGTGCTATAACGCTTGAGCAGGTGATCGGTCTCCTGATACGCCTTTGCATCCCAATCGCTCACTTCTGTTCAAACCAAATACCGAGTTTGAACCCGGTTTTTGCGAATCGCAACCATAACCGTCGTCAGGCCGCCCAGGAATAGCCTTTCTTTTCATTCGGTCCATAAGGTGGGTCATTGTCCGATCTCCACGTTTTCAGCTAAAGATTCGACAATCTCGTGGGTATTCTGAAAAGCTCTAAATCGTTATTTCACTTACCTTTTTGGGCTAACCTTGAGCGCGATCCCCAGAATGGATGGCTGCCGACGCGAGGGAGGATGTCCTCTGTTTGATTCGCCCACTGCATGTGCAAGATGGGTTGGCTATCAATCAGGAAAATCGATGGCGGAAGGCCGGAACCCCTGTGATGGTTCGGGCAAATCACCTGCGGGTAGAACCGTGGATTGTCCTCAATGGGAACACTCTTTTCCTGTTCAATTCCAATGGCCGTTTCCTCGCCCGAGCCCACAACGCATGCTGATTGTGCTGATTCTCATAGGCGCAACTACTAGAATATTGAAAACGCATCGCATTTTGGCGAAAAAATTCCGTAACGTTTCTCATTGCAAAACTTCTCAATTATGTAACGTATATCAGAAATTCTAATCGATTTTGTGTTGGAAGTCAACGTGTATTTAAGTCTCATAGAGAAACGTTTTGTGTTTTTAGACGTTATTTATACAAGAATTGAACAGTAGAGAATCACAGCTGCTGTGAAAGAAGAAATACAGACTTTCGATGAACGAGATGGGTTGTTGCGTTGACCGCCATGCGAGCGGGAGTTCATGCCTCCTGTTTCCGCGATCACACATTCCACCTGTGGATATCAAGAAGCCGCCATCGTTCAATGGCGGCTAGGGGGCATGATTTTCGTTTTTCTTACGGTAAGGTATCCTGCTTAGGACGAGAGGTTACGCTGCTCTGGTAGGAAGGCCGACCGTGTTACCCGATTTTCCATGCGCTTGTTGGCCCTCTGAACTGGGTACAGGCAGAATGGATCATCCCGTGCGTTACCCTTGATATTGCTGATGGAAAACGCCTGCTTTTTTGCTATCCGCCTCCACGCTTGTAACCGAGAACGCGAAGGTGCGCAGGTTCGCCTCCAAACAGGCGCTGGCTCCGTCCTTGCACCATTCGATGCGCAGCGTGTCGCTGCCGGGCTGTTCGATACGCAATGCCGCATCAAACCCAAAGGCGGGGAATGTGTTGCGGAATTGCAGCAATTGAAGCTGATCGAGCACCACTTTACGCCGGAGAGCCGCTTCCACCTGCTCACCGGACAGGTTGGTGCGGTTGATCTCCTTGTGTCCGGCGGAGCCGCCGCTCAGCACAGCCGCCAGATCGTTACACCCTGCAAACAGATCCAGATACCATACCTGCGGCTTGCCCGGCATAAAGAGTTGAATCGCCCGCGCAAGCAGGAACTTGCGTTCATCCTCGCCCAAGGCGCTAAAGTAGGTGGCGTTCACCTGATAATACACGTTCTTTTGCCCGTGCAAATCCTTGACAAGCCCACCGCGGCTCACGACCACCTGAATCAGCTTCTCGATCTGCTCCTCCGGCAAAAGCCCCTTCAAATCCAGCAGGGGGATACCATCATGGCAACCCAGCATCGTGATGGTTCGGATGCCTTTTTCACACTGCTCGCGCGCCCAACGCACCAGCAGGTCGCCGCTGCCGCGTTCCAGCGCGTCGATCACGAGCCCCGGCAGGAAGAAGTCATAGCAGGGATAGCCTTCCGTAGCGAGACGTTCATAAGTCTTTTCTGCATAACTGGCATGGATTTCAGGCAGAAGCGTTAAGCCGTAACGATCGGCAATCGTGCGTACTTTACCCAACAATTCCCATGTGTCAGGTTCGTTGAGAAAATTGCGCTTACCGGGCGCCTTGGGCGCGTAGGCAAAGGCATCCAGCCGCACAATCTGTGCGCCGTAGCCCGCGAGTGCGGCAAGGGTGTGTTCATAGTATTCCCACACCTGCGGAGATTGAATATTCAAATCCATCTGCCCCAGATACTTACGCCCCGATTCCAGCAGATCGGTCACGGCAGGGCGCGCGCGCTCCCAGGAGCCAAAGTCGATCTCAGCGGGCGTTTTGCCTGCATCCAGCGACTCATTGATCCGGGCAGCAAGCTTTTTAGCTGAATGGTACTGCAAATCGGCCACTCGCATTACATCCTGCTCATCCACGCGCGGGTAGCGAACTTCCTGATAAAAGGTGTTCCAGTAGGGAACGCTGTGCCCGTCGGGGAAACGAACCATCAATAGCGGCAAACCGGGCTTGCGGAAGAACATATCACGGATTTCCGACTCGTAAGGTTGGATATATCCGCCCTGTGTCATTTCGCCATGCCCCTGCCAGAAACGGTTCCAATCGATGAAAAAATCACGGTAGGGGGAGGCTTCGCCGTTTTTGAGGATGTCCTGAAACTGTGGCGACAGCACCGACGCATGGTTGAGCAGAAAATCCAGTTTCAGGTCAATGCCAAGCGCGCGGATCGCATCCAGATCGGCCTGCGAAGCGTACTGTTCGTTCAAGCCGTAATCGATAACCGAAAAACCACGGTCGAGGTCGGTGTTGAACAGGCTGGGAAGCACGTATGCGGAAGAAAAGGCATGTGCCAATTCCTGCTTTTGCAACACGCGCACGATATCGCCAAGCGTGCCACCCATACTGTCCGGGTAGGCGTTGAGCATCGGGCCGTGGGAGAGGTTTACGGTTTCCTGTGAACGCATGGTTATTCCTCCGCCATCAGTTTACGATAATCGCGGTATGTCAGCAGTTCGCCGGTTTTGGCGATGATCAGCCTAGCTTTCACAGCTTGCATTTCGAGCTGTTTTTGTTCCAACGCCAGCACCATGGTGGTGAAGGGGCTGTCCGTGCCGCCATCGCGGTGGCGTGACTTGCGGTAGGCAAGCGTTTCACTGGGCGTGCTGTTGAGAAGAATGGGCACATCCACACCGTGCAGGTGATCGCTGTTGCCGTGTGTCCACTCAATCAGCAGCACCTGAATGCCGGTAAAATCCACCGGCTCATACCACAGGGCGGTTTCATCACGCCCCATGCGTTTGAGGGGGATCCATGGTGCGCCATTTTTAAACTGGGACACAATCGTGTTGAGTTCGGCAAAGCCTTGCTCAAGGGGCGAGCCCAGATAACCGGCCAGTGACGTGCGGCCTTCGCGCTGGTAGACAGCCAGCCATGGATATTCGGCTGCAAGCGAAGGCTCAGCGTCGCGATCCTCCGCTTGCAGGGCGCGCACGGTTTCGCCGCGTTCCATGGTGTACAAACCGTTGGATACCAAGCCCTGCATGCCGCCGAGACGGAAAATGCGCATGCGTTCCGCATCGTTGTACTTGGGGATGCGGTGCGGATAGTTATCGCCGCTGAGCGTATAGCTGCCAAGCCCCAGCTCGCGCAAGTAGAAGGAAAGCAGCGAAGCGGTTTCCGACTTGCCAACGCCTGAACCACCACAAACGGAGAGGACGACGCGCTCATAGGGGTTTGCGGCGAGGAGATCCGGCAACAGGGAAAGCAGTTGCGGAAAGATCACCTTCGCCATTTGAATATGCTTTTCTCCGATGTGGATGCTGTCGCCGGGCATATCGCCATGCGGAATGTTTTCCGGTACCGCCGGAGCTGTCCATGTGGTGGAAAGGTTTTTAGTCAATCCGGTCATAGGGTTTCCTCCTTGGCAAGCCATGGCTTGAGGGCGGCGGCAAGCTCATGACCCATTCTGATCTGTGTTTTGGTATTGGGATGTCCAAGTCCGCCGAAGCCTTCGCCCCACGGATCAATGGGGGCAAACTTCATGCAGAACACCTTCGCATCCCCTGTTTCCCGCTGGTAGGCGGCTACGGCTTTTTCAATCGCATCATACAGGTAATAATCCATGGAACCCAGCGTGCAGGCGATTACAGGGGCAGAACCGTTCAGGCGACGGAGCTGATGTAAAAACGCCTGATAGCGCCTGATGAAATGTTTCTCCTCTGCGGGGTCACAGCCGGATACGCGCAGACGGAAGCCATCGTTTGTGCCAAGATTGATCACGATCGCGTCGGGAGGAAAGCGGTCAAAATCCCAGGGGGTGAAGCCTTGGGTCATGCCCATGGCCTCCTGATGGTTGCGGTCTGCATAGGCATAATGCTCTTCCATGGAGCGAACCGGCGGCACAAAATCGGGGCGGTCGGGCAGCATAAGGCGATAATGGGGGTCGGATGCCCAGCAAAGCGGGATACCCGAAATGCAGACATTCTGGAAATCTGCGTTCAGTAACCCTGCCGCGACCGCGCCATAAGCGGTCAGTCCGTTTTCTTTCGCGGCGTCAAACATGGGCTCGGCGGCGGTCATGTCATTGCCGAACCCGCAGGTGATGGAGTCACCGATGAACTCCAGCCGCAGGCGCGGCGTTGCAGGCATATAGGGAATCAGCTCCCCCTCAAGCGTCAGCGCAGAAAGCCCGACTCGACCCTTGGAATTTTCCGATCGTTTTACAACGCGCAGCGTATGGGTTTCCGAGGCTTCACTTTCAAACAATCGATACCGGTGGGTACCCTCATCCATCTTCACCAGCCGACAGGGTTCCGGCTGATCGTCCACGAACACCGCAAGCCACGGCAGATTGTCTTCTTCGCCAGGGTAGTTATCGCTGAATGTGATGGCTTCCATGGCCACAAGTTTCCCCTGAAACGCAAGCGTGAAGCCGGATGCCGTCCAATTGAAGAACATGGCCCCACGCTCCCTATCATACAGCGTACGGCCAAAAAAGAAAAGCGGATTCCCCTCGGGTTTGATGCGATAGTCCATCCGTCAACACTCCTCTATTTAATGGCGCCTTGCACCACACCCTCAATGATCTGTTTCTGGCAAAGCAGATAGAGCGCGATCACAGGGATAATCGTCAACACAAGGCCAGCCATCAGTGGCGCATAATCAACGCTGTAGGTGGTAAAAAAGCTGTAGGTGGAAAGCGGCAGGGTTCGTAGATCCGGCGAAAGCAGTACCATGCTGGGCAACAGATAATCATTCCAGATCCACAGCACATCCAAAATCAGCACCGTAACGATCACGGGTTTCAGGTTGGGCATTACAATGCTGAAAAAATTCTTGAGCCTGCCGCAACCGTCGATGAGCGCGGCTTCTTCCAGCTCCACCGGGATACCCTTGATGAAGCCGTGGAAGATAAACACCGCGAATGCCTGCCCGAAGCCCATATAGAAAAACATCAGCGTCAGAGGGTTATTGTACAGGTTCATGGAGCCATAGATTTTAGCCAGCGGGATCATCACAGCCTGAAACGGTACGATCATCGACGCGACCATGATGCCGAAAATTGTATTGGTCAGCCGATTGCGATTGCGCACCAGATAGTGGGCCGACATGGACGCGGTGATCAGGATCAGCGCAACGCTGCACAGGGTAATGATAAAGGAGTTTTGGAGCCCGTTCATGAAACGCATCTTGTTAAAGGCATCAATGTAATTTTTGGGGTCAAGGCTGTCGGTCAGCTTGAAGGGAGAAGTTACGAACATCTCGGTGGTGCGAAAAGAGTTGTTCAGCACCAGATAAAACGGCACCAAAAAAAGGATGAGCAGCGCAAAAACGAAAACCGTGCGCCCCCAATGCTGTTTACGAAGACGGACGGTCATACTTCCACCTCCCGCTTTTTATTGAGCAGTACCTGCGTAACGGAGATGAGCGCCACCACCACAAACAGTACGATGGCTTCAGCCTGCCCGACTCCAAACTGTTTGGACATGAACGCTTTCTGGTACACGTGCATGGCCGCCAGTTGCGTGGAGCCGTATGGCGCGCCGTTGGTCAGCGAGAGGTTGAGGTCGTATGCCATAAAACTGCGGGACAGCGTAATAAACAGGCAGATGTTAAACGAGGGCACCATCAGGGGGATGGTTACGCGGAAGAGCTTGCGAAGGCCGTGCGCGCCGTCGATATCCGCTGCCTCCTGCACATCCCGGGGAATGCCCACAAAGCCTGCGATATAAATCATCATCAGATAACCGGCGTATTGCCACACGGTAACAATGATCATCGCCCAGATCGCTCGGTCGGGGTTGGTAAGAAATGAGGTTTTTAGCAACGCGATGCCGAAGGTTTTGCCGATTTGCGTGAGTACATTCGCGAACATAAATTTCCAGATATATCCCAGGATGATGCCGCCAATCAGGTTGGGCACGAAAAAGCCGCCCCGCAGAAAATTCTGCGCCCGCATGCCGCTGGTGAGAAAATAGGCGATGGTAAAAGCAAACACATTGCATAATACGGCTGAGATTACCACATACTTGAGTGTGATCAGAAACTGACGCAGAAATTCTTTATCCGAAAACACAGTCACATAGTTTTGAAGACCGACAAAGCTGAATGTGTCCGAAATGGCATTCCAATTGGTGAAGGTGAGGATAAATCCATAAATGAACGGGATCACCAGCACGCATAAAAAGGCGAACAGGGAAAGCCCGTTGAAGGCTAAAAAATAACCGCCGCGCTTGACCAGACTGTTTTCTCTCATCGGGGTTCACTCCCTCGGCATTGTGAATGCGGCGTCGACGCGTTTGCGCCGACGCCGCCCGGTAATGTATGGGATCAATGCTTCGTCTGAGTCTTCCAGAAATCATTGATTTCGGTGGCAAGCTCGGTACGGTCAATCGCACCGACGGTGTACTTGAGCATCATATCGCCGGTTTTAGCCCAAGCATCGCCGGTGAGGTAGGTAAAGCAGCCGATGTTGATGGTTTTGCCCGCGGCGGAGTAGGCGGCGATGGACTGGGTCATGCTGTTGTAGGTGGCATCCTTACGCACGTTGTTATACGGCATGGAGAAGCCGGCCTTGATAAAATACTCCTGCCCTTCGGCGGAGGTGAGCATCCATTTGAGTACATCCATGGCGGCAGCCTGCTGCTCCGGCGTGCTCTGCGATGCGTCGATGCACATAACCTTGGGCATGGAAACGACCGCTTCGTTATTGCCATAGGCGGTAGGATCATTGCTCCACGGAACGGGGATATAGCCATAGTCGAGATCTTTCTTTTCCAGCGTGCCGATGATGGACCACATCCAGTCGCCCATGAAGAACGTGGCGCATTCGCCGTTTGCAAAGGCCTGATCATCCGCATTGATGTCGCCGACCAGCGGATCATCCTTGCGGTAGTTATACTTTACCAGCATATCATAGGTATCCATATAGCCTTGGAACAGCGGATCGTCCGCGATGCTCTTGGTGCCGTCGATCAGGCTTTCGATGAACAGATTGCCGCTTTCGGCATCCTTGCCATGCACGGCGTACACAAGGCCGAGGTAATGGCAGCCGACGGACCAGTTGGCGCCATGGATCATGGTCGGGGGTACACCGGCGGCATCCAGCGTTTCAAAGAACGTACGCAGCGCATCCTGTGTGTTGATGGTAGCCGGATCGAAGCCCGGGATCACGGATTCGACCACACGCTTGTTGTAGCACAGCGCGTAACCCTGGGTGGAGAAGGGAACGCCGTAGACTTTTCCATCCACTCTGCCGGCTTCAATCGCGCCGGGGTTGAGGTTTTGGAGCCAATCGGTGCTCTCGTCAAACACCACCAGCTTGTCCTGATAATCCAGAATATTGGCGGGGTCGATGTTCATAAAGGTGGGAGCGTTGCCGGAAGCATACAGCGATTGCAGTTGCTCCTGCTGGCCCATGCCTACGCCTGTGGGAATCAGTTCGATGGTCACGTTCGGGTTGAGTTCATGGTACTTGGCGAACATTTCCTCAAACATGGAGTTAACTTCGGCCGAAGTGCTGTAATAGGTCAGCTTAACCTCGCCTTCCGCTGTTGCGCCCACGGTAATCATGGTGGTCAGCATCAGCAGGGTGAGTACAAGCGCAAGAAACCGGCTCTTTTTCATGGATAGTTCCTCCTCATCAATTTTCACGCCCCTGTGGCAAGGGCCGCAATGTAGGTTCATTATAGCTTGCCATTTTTGAAATGTCAACCGTATGACATTATATTTAAAAAATAAAATCGGTACAGCTGCCAACTGTTCCGATTTTCATTGACCATTCCTTACTATTTCGTAAGCAAATACGGTAGCAAGCGAATGACATCACGTGCTTTCACGTTCAATCAACTGCACCGGAAAGATCGTCTGGGACGGCATGGGCCGTTCGCTGAAGTGGGCGATGCTCTCTACGGCGAACTGGCTGATGCCCTCCACCGATTGCCGGATGGTGGTAATGGAGGGGGTGTACAATTCTGCAAGGTCGATATCGTCATAGCCGATGACCTTTAGCTTTTCAGGCACGCTGATGCCTTTTTTTGTGGCAAAGCGAATCAATTCCGCCGCCAGAATATCGTTGGAGCAGAAAGCTCCGTCTATATCTGCGTGCGCGTCCCAAAACGCGGCGATAATATCCTGATACTTCATGGAGATGAACCGGTCTTCCAGATGAGTCTGGATCATGGGCTCAACACCAAGCAGGCGAAGAGTCTGCTCAAACCCCTGCTGGCGCAGCGAAGCGCTCATACCCTTCAAGGTGACGCCGCCGCTGAAATAGGCAATATGCTTGCATCCCTTTTTTACTAGCAACTCCGCGGCTAACCGCCCGCCGCTGAAGTTATCGGAACAAACGGCAGAGATGCGGGGCGATATGATGCGATCAATGGAGATAATCGGCGCGTCAAACGAGATGCTCTCGGTGATATCCTGCGTATGGCTGGCGATGATCACCCCCGCAACCTTGTTGGCGCGCAGCATGGAGAAATATTCGATCTCCTTTTTGCGCTCGTGGTTGGATACGCAGAGCAGCAGCTTATAGCCACAGGCTGTGGTGTAGTGCTCCATGCTGTCGATCACCTTGGCGAAAAAGGCATTGCGCGCCGAAGGGACGATCAGACCGATGAAATTGCTGGTTTTTTTGGAAAGAGAACGGGCAATTTCGTTGGGTTGATAATCCAAGTCGCGCATCGCCTGCTGTATCCGTTTGATGGTAGAAGGGTGTACCTTGTCAGGCTTATTGAGCATGCGGGATACGGTGGTTACCGTAACACCCGCTTTATCCGCCACTTCTTTGAGCGTTGCCATTGTGATCACCTCTCGTCTTGAATAGTCACACAATAGCATGTGCTGAACGGTTTGTCAACCGCTTGACAAGATGTTGACATTAACGCTTTGCTTAGCCAAGTTTCCATACGACAATCTCGACACAATGCTCGCCGAAGCCACGCAGTTCACCGGCGAACAGCCCGCGCGTCAGGTAGGCATACGGTCCGTTCAGGTCACAGGCAAAGCGTGGGTTGGTACGCAAGGCAGCATCCGGACGCATCAAATCCAGCCAACCTTCATTCTCAACGGAGATGACCGAGCCATCGTCTGTTTCAATCCAATAGCGGGCAAGCACGTGGCAAAGCTCATCCGATACGGTGATATTCCAATCCGCGCCTCCCGGGCAAACACGCCCGTGAAGGTGCTCCCCTTCGAACGTACCGCCGGTAATGGGAATTATCACCAGTTTCCCCTCCGGAACCTGTCCCACGGGCAAATTCTCACCGACCTCCACGTGCAGGGTCATGATCATTTCCTTGTGTAACTGCATTACGTCGCCCCCATAATCTTGATCTATGCCGGTTGCACCTGTGCGCGCCCAGCAGCCTGTACGGGAGCAGCCGCCGGAGCTCCATTGAGCCCTTCACAAAGGACGGATGGTTTACGAAGGTTCCCTATGTGCAGAGACGCTCTTATCCGACGCGGATGAACGCACGGGAGGGGTTAAAGAGGTCTGTTCGTTAATGTTTTTTGAGTGTCAGCACTGCTTTCCGCCATAGAAGGCTTGCCCATGGCGGTATGGGGATCAGCCGTTGCCGGTTGTGCCGAGGAGGTGCTGGCTGGCTTGAGCCAGTCCATGGCAACCGGCATGGATTGGTTCCAGAACTCAAAGTTATGCACACCGGGGCGCACCCACCACTCATGTTCGTACCCAAGCCCACTCAGGTAATTGTGGAAATCGGTGTTCTGCGGATAGAGAAAATCTTCGGTACCGCAGGCGAGGAACAGCCGGGGCGCTTTGCCCTCGGCCAGGCGCTGCGTGGCCAGTTGCCGGGGATCGCGGTCGCTGCCCAACAAATGGGAAAGATCGCCAAAGGTATGGCGGAAGTAGCCATAAGGAGCCATGAAATTGCCGCCGGTCTCCGGCGTCATTGCGGCGACCTCTTCGGCAATCAGCGCTGAAGAAAGGGCGATGATGGAACCGAACGTGTCCGCATAATATAAACCGTTGCGAATGGCGCCGAAGCCACCCATGGACAGCCCGCCGATGGCCGTATCTTTGCGCTCACGCGACAAGGGGAACATTCGACGGGTGACCTGCACCAGTTCCTCGCCCACATAGGCGCCATAGTATTCGCCAATCTCAGGGTTATCCAGATAGAAGCGGTTTGCTCCGTCCGGCATCATCACCGCCCAGCCACGCTGACCGGCCCATGTTTCAATATCGGAGCGCAGCAGCCAATCGTTACGGTTGCCGGAAAATCCATGCAACAGATACAGCGTTGGCCATGGGCCGTCTGAATACGGCAGGGGCTTCGGGCCGGCAGGTGGGGGATCCACAGGCAGAATGGCTGTAAAGCTTTGAAAACCAACGCGGGCGTGCGAATAGAAATTACAGGTAATCACCGCCATAGGTTTGGCCTCCCTTGTTCGGTTGCCTTTTTCTTAGGGGATAAGGTTCGCCATCAGCACAGAGAAGCTGACCCAACGTTTACCAACGCAGGGTCGGCGCTCCTGCTGCCCGCGGCACGCTGTAAACATCACCTATACTGGAAAGGCTCCCTCGCATCCACAAAGATAACGGGGAGTTCGCCGGTAATTGACTCCATCCAAGGGGCGAGATGCTTCATACCCCACTCCTCACTGCGCTCATGACCCAGGATCACAATCGCTTTCGCAAGGCCGAGCTGATAGGCGTCCCTCACATACGCGGGCAGCGTCCACTCGGTCACTTCGCCGCAGAGAATGACATCCAGGTTCATGCTACGCATCCAGTCCATGGGCATATGCTCCGAGCCAAGCCCGAGGCTTCCGCCGCCCGGCATGAGGGCAACACGCTCCACCGGCATAGTGGGGTTGCCGATGATGCGAATGGTTGGCATGGCAAAACGTTCCTTCAAAAATTCGGCTAGGGTGCCCAGTGTGGTTTGGGGCAACTGATAAAACCCGCTGAAATGCTTTCCCCCATGCAGGGCGGGGCACTCCTCCGGCGACATGCGATACCTGTCCCATCCGGTTTCCAGATCGAAACCCAGAAAAATGCCATCGTTGACATCCCTGTGCATATGGTCATGAAAGCGCCAGATGGCAATCCCCGCCTCGCGGATGAGCGCGAGCTTTTTTTCGTACACGGCGTCGCCTGCCAGCCACTCGGTATCATCCACGCCGGTGAACCAAGTCGGCTCATGGGTGATGATCAGTTCCGCGCCAATCTCTGCGGCCTTCCGGATCACAGCAACTGTGGCCATAAAGGTGCTTACGATTTTGGTCACCTTCTGATTCGGGTCGCCTGTCATCAGGTGGTCGCAGGTTTTGTCATAGGGCAGAGGCGTCACGCCGGTTTTTTCAATCATTTTGTCGATAATCTGCTGCACTGTCATAGACTGTTTCTCCTTCTATCGATCGCAACTCCAATACTATCATACGATGTTACGGCATCTATTTATAGTAGTCTGCAAGAATTTTGCCTGTAAGGCAGACAGGAACCGAAGAAACGGCGGCGGAACGGTGCTGGAAGTTCACCATAACGCCCAACTGGAAATACGCCTTCAAGCGGCAGGGAGAACGGTTGATAACAGGGCTGGAATGGACAAGGCATCCTGTCAATCAGTTATAAGGAAAATCGGGCAAGCCGCAAACCGAACCGCACTGCACCGGCGCATGCGCAGCGGCGCAGGACACGGATGCAATGCGGGAAGGCATTGTATATATCGTTACCCTTTGATCGCGCCTAGCACAACGCCCTTGATGAAATACTTCTGCACAAACGGGAAGAGGATCATGATCGGCAAAATTCCAATCATCGCCATCGCCATGCGCACCGATGCGCCGGGCAGGTCTACGTTTTGCGTACCCAACAGGGCCGAGTTGCTGCTCACTTTCAGGAACTGGATGTTGTTCATGATGCGGATCAGCAGGTTTTGCAGGCCGAACAGTTGGGAGTCGGAAATGTAGTACAAGCCGTTAACCCAATCGTTCCAGTAGAGGATACCGGTAAACAGGCTGATGGTTGCCACCGTGGGGATGGCCAGCGGCAGCATGATTTTGAAAAAAATCTGCAACTCTCCGGCACCGTCAATCTGTGCGGATTCCACCAGCGCATGCGGGATGCTGTTAACATAGTAGTTGCGCACCAGAAACACGTTAAAGGCTGTAACCAGGTAGTTGGGCACCACCATTGCCCAAATGGTGTTTTTAATGGAGAAGACGCGCGTCCACATGATATAGGAGGAAACGACACCGCCATTAAACAGCATGGTGAAGAAAACGAAGAAGGCAAGCAGGTTACGGTACTTGAAATCCGGTCTTGCCAGCGGGTAGGCGAGCGTGGTGGTGAGCAACACGCTACCCAGCGTACCCAGCAAGGTAACGGATATCGTAACGCCATAGGAGCGCATGATCATCTGGCTTTGTTTTACCATATAATAGTAGGAATCCAAACTCAGCTTGGAGGGCAGGAAAGTGTATCCGGTCGATACCAGCACATTCTCATCCGTTACGGAGGCGATTGCGATCAGGATGATCGGTAAAAGCGCGAAAACGGCAAGGATGGCAAGCACAACCGTGGCAAACACCTGGAAGCGTTTTACGTCATTATGCGAGTGGTTCATGGCTTCCTCCTAAAACAGTGCGTTATCGTTATCCAACTTGCGGACGAGGGCGTTTGCCCCCAGTACCAGCAGGAAGCCAACCACAGACTGGTATAGCGCGGCGGCGGCCGACATGCCTACGTCGTGCAGTTCCATCAGTCCACGGTATACGTAGGTATCAATGGTTTGGGTCACTTCAAACAAACGGCCCGAGTTCTGCGGTACCTGATAGAACAGGCCAAAATCGGAGTAGAAGATGCGCCCGATCGCCATCAGGGACATCACGATAATGGTGGGTTTGAGCAGAGGAATGGTTACACGCATGATTTGCTGGAACTTGCTCGCACCATCCAACTGCGCGGCTTCATACACGCTTTTGTCGATACCGGCGATACTTGCAATGTAGACGATGGAAAAGTAGCCCACAAACTTCCACAGGTACACCAGCACCAGGATGACCGGCCATGGCCCGGGGGTCGAATACCAGCTGATCGGCTCCGTGCCGAACGCTTTAAGCACGCTGTTGTTGATAAAGCCGGTATCTGCGTTGAGAAATGCGTAGCCGATAAACCCGATGACCACCCAGGAAAACAGGTTGGGCAACATCAGCGCGGACTGAAACAGCTTTACGCGGCGCTTTTGCCCCAGCTCATAAATCAGAATGGCGACAAATATAGCCGCAACCGTCCCGATGACGATAAAGGCGGCGTTGTAAAACAGCGTGTTGCGGGTCATCACCCACGCATCGTGGGTTTTGAACAGAAAGCGGAAGTTGTCAAAGCCGCTCCAGTCGCTGCCGAAAATACCCTTGATATAGTTATAATCTTTAAATGCCAGAAAAACGCCGAACATCGGCAGATAGTTGTTGATCAGCAGGTACAGGATGCCTGGCGCCGCGATCAAAAGCAGCGGCCCGGTTTTGGCGAGGCGTTTTCCCCTGCGCTTTCCCATGTGCATACCCCAATCTCTATAAAATAGAAACTAAAAACGTAAACGGCAAATTCAAAAGCGGAATGGTGAAAAAGAAGATCCGGCGCGGGACAGCCTT